>OJLA01000112.1_pt1 | contig 76488 bp, 66 predicted proteins | sample 1596611 | NCBI WGS metagenome assembly OJLA01 (sample SAMEA4350168, study PRJEB24818) | metagenome | biome: human; feature: gut; material: faeces | place: Denmark | collected 2013-09
TATTTTCATTTGCCGCTCTGATTTTCTTTCCTCCACATGGTCTTTCCTTTTGGCATCAACCGTTATCGTGCAGGTGCAAAGGTATGGCAGCGGGCTTTGGAAATAAAAGGTCGAGCCTTCGGTTTTCAAAAAAATCTCCACGCCGTTGGGTAGTATTTTCCCGAAAAACCTTGTATTTCCAGCCTCGCCGCCCTTGAAAGGCACCTGAAACGAAACGACCGATGCGACAGGAAGACGCAAAAAAAAATGTCGGAAAAGGGAGCGACAAAAAGGTGAAGAAACGAGAACTTCCCTTCAGTTCCTGGAACCGCAAATAAATTTAATTCAAGGCTATATGACAACAAACATCAACATAACACAGACTTGGTGGAGATTACTCTCCGCAGTCGGCTCAACCCTCATCACTTTGGTGGCTTGGTTGGGATATATGGCTCTCTGCATGGTCGGTGAAGTCATATTGGGAATTGTGAAGTTCATCTTCGGCATCATCATTTCCATTCTTTCTATGGTGGTACTGATTGGAATATTCATTTGGTTATTGACACTTTAAGCATACAAGAATATGGGAACAAAAAGACATTCAAAGACTGCATCACAGCAGTGCAGATATTATGAGGTGGACAACATCTTTGAGTATATGGTGGACACATACATCAATGGTAACATCACATCATTCAAAGACATCTACCGAGAGTTGAACAAGGGCGCAAGACGTGATTTTGTGGACTTCATCTTCAACGAGGTGAACCCTAAATACACGATTGAGCTAATCAAGCAAACCATTTAATGAGCAAGCGATATGAACAGAAGCATTGAAGCGATACCTACATGGTCACTCTGCTACATCATCAACGGCGATGCAAGCGGACTGACTGACGAGGAAATCCGTATGGTGGACGAAGCCATACGCAAGAACAATATTGAGATAGTAAGTCCAAGATACAACGAGGACATGTGCACAGAACCTTACTTCAGCCATTATCCGTTCTTCGGACTGCCTACAGAAGTTGAGGACTGCGACATCATCTATCACGAGTAACAACCCCTTTAACAACATCAGACATGAACACTACAGAATATTTCAAGAGAACCATACAAGCCTATTTGGAGGAGCGTGCAATGGAGGACGAACTCTTTGCAGCCAAGTATGACAACCCCGACAAGAACATAGACGATTGCGTCACCTACATACTTAATTGGGTGCAGAAGAGCGGTTGCAACGGCTTTTGCGATGACGAGATATATGGGCAAGCCATCCACTACTACGAGGAGAAGGACATCGAGGTAGGAAAACCATTGAACTGCCAAGTGTCTGTCAACCACCACATCGAACTCACAGAGGAGGAGAAGGCACAGGCAAGACAGGAAGCCATCCGCCAATATCAGCAAGAGCAGATGAACAAGATGCGTAACAGAGATACCGCCAAGCGCACCTCACAGAGAACGGAAACAGAAGTACACCAACCATCATTATTCGACACGTTATGAAACCAAGAACGAAATATCAGAAGCAAGTCGTAACCTCAAACAAGGGGTTACGACCTATCAAGGGAGCGCAAATGCAATGGGCATTCCGTGAATGTCTTGACCACTATGCCTTTCAGTTGAAGCACGGACAGACCACCTGCATGGACTGCGGACACACTTGGACTACGGACGAGGATGCGGACAAATGTGTCTGCCCGAAGTGTAAGGCAAAGTTGGAAGTGCAGCGCACCAAGCGACAGAAGGCAATGTCTTCTACCTATTTCAGTGTACTCTCCGAGCGCAAGGGACTGCAACTTATGCGAGCATTTCAGATGAAAGCATACTACCGCAAGGGACAAAAGGCAGACATTTATTGTTGGGAGGTGGCACGTTATTGGATGAACGAGAAAGGCAAGGTGGAGGTTATGGCACGCAAGCGCACAATGGGTATCTATATGGACACGTTCTGCTACGACTCCGACATTGAACTACGCAAGGACAACACCACCTATCAGCATATTGTTTCATTTCCGGTATGCCCCGATATGAAAGTCATTCCTCAGATATGGCGCAACGGCTTTGACGGAGCGTTTCACGGCATCGAACCGCTTACATTGTTCAAGGCAATGCTGACAGACCACCGCATCGAAACGATGATGAAACAATGTCGTTACGGACACGTCCGCCACTTCATAGACCACCCACGGCACTTGGAAACTTGTTGGAATGCCTACAAGATAGCCAACCGCAACCATTACCTTATTACAGACATCGGCAAATGGGCGGACTACATCTGTATGTTGGTAGAAATGGGCAAAGACATCAGAAGTCCACATTACATTTGCCCCGACAACCTTGAAGCCGAGCACGACAGAATATCCGAGAAAATCAGAGCAAAGAAAGAAAAGGAGCGTACCGAGGAGGAGATACGCAAGGCATTGAAGAACGAGGACAAATTCAAGGAAATGAAGAGCCGTTTCTTCGGTTTGATGTTCACGGACGGCAATATCGTGGTAAGAATGCTTGAAAGCGTCAGGGAGCACGTTCTTGAGGGCAAGGCGATGCATCATTGCGTAGGCAGCGGTACAAACTACTCACTCAATCCCGACTGCATCATCTTCTCTGCAAGAATAGCCGAACAAAGGGTTGAGACCGTGGAGTTTTCACTCGAACAGATGAAAGTCATACAATGCCACGGACTGCAGAACAAGGACACCGAGCACCATGCCGACATCATCAACTTGGTGAACAGCAATGCAAGACTTATAGAGCAACGAATGGTTGCAACAACATAAAATCCATATCGGCGGAGCGATGAAAATTCGTTCCGCCACTTTCTTTATATAAGAAAGGCTGCGGCTCGGCAATTTCAAGCGAGCTTGATTGCGCTCGCCTTGCACTTTCTTTCATGAGCCGAGGAGCGGAAAAGAAAGTGGCAAAGAAACCGTCTTGCCCTTATCTGCGATGCTTGCAAAAAAACAAAGGACAGCCCCCAATCAAAAGGACTGTCCTATTTTATAAAACCTTATTCTATGGAGTAAACAAGAGCAGATACTCCATTTTTCTTCTTCGCTCGATGGAAGGCACTATCTTTCCGTTCCACCTTTTGAAGTCCACATAATCACGATAGATGTTTCTGTTGCCACTTCGCATCTTGGCATACATCCGGCTTTTCATCACCTTTCCACATCCCACATTGTAGGCAAGTGCAGCCAAGAGCAGCGAGTCACGACCGAAGTCACGGAACATGGCGCAGAGCTTTCTGAGGTCAGAGCGCAGCAAGGCATCGGCTTGCCGTTCCGTCATTCTTGGAGGAAACCGCTCGCCAGGCAACAGCTTGTGCCCATATCCGACATAAGGATGATGCTTCGGTCCATGCAGACCCTCGTACTTCTTGATGCAGGCGACAGCCAACTCAAAACGTGACACATGACGAACTCGCTTTATCGCCCCTTGCGTCTGGGCAGACAAGCTGCCCGACACAAGAAGCAAGGCTAACAATATCATCAACCTCATACGCTACCGAGTTTGTTGGCACTTCTCGCAAACTCTTCCTCCTCATCAGTATCGTTGAAACTGAACTCCATTTCGTATGACTTGCCGAAGTTGTCCTCCACCACCACTGTCAGCGTCTGTGTCTCCGTGCTTGCCGAGGTATAGTACAGACGGAACTTCTCGTTCTCCAACAGATAGCGGTCGTTTGGCTGGAACACCGCTCCGTTCTCCATTCTCAGCGAGCCTTTTCCGTCATGCTGAAAATAGCGGATGGTGTAGATGGTGCCGTCAAACTTTCCCTCCGCCTTCAACTCACAGCGGATTTCAACGGTCTGTCCACGCACAAGGTCCTTTGGCACAGGCATCGTCTCCACCTTGAACGGATACGACTGCTGAATGTCCAGCTCATCGCTGCACGATGAAAGGATTACCGACAAGGCACACACGAAAAGGAATGCCAACATGCTCACTGATTTCTTGATTTTATTGTTCTTCTTCATTGTCTTGATGTTTTTGAATGATTGTTACTTTCTTGTCTTATGGCTCATCAGGTACTCGTTCAAATCCTTGTAACCTGTGTATAGATGCGAATGGTCAATGACCTTATCTCCATATCGCTTTTGCAGTTCGGCACAGGCATTCTCGCCTGCCTCGTCATTGTCCAAATGACAGTACACTTGTGCATAGCCATCTAAAAGATGATGCACCTTTTGCATATTAGCCACCGAGTTGAGGATAATATGATCCTCACCACGACCTATGCCGAGAATTACGGCAGAGAGGAAATCCATAAAACCCTCGTACAGATGGCAGACGTTGCTGTCCCTGCCAATGAGAGTGATGTCCTTTGGCGACACGCAACCTTTGAAGAAGCGGTTGCGTATCTCGTAGCCATCGCTGTTGTTCTTGAAACCGACAGCAAAGAAATGTTTGCCATTGTATCGGTATTCCACCTGACAGCAGAAACGGCTCGCCACGTCAGCCGATATGCCACGCTCACGCAAGTACTGCCGAAGTGCAGGATGGCTCAAAGGCTTTTCCACAATATCACTAAAAGGATTGCCTTTCGCCTTCACAGCCTTTTCCGCTATCCTTTGATAATGCGGAAACGATGTCGGGAAACTGCCACCAAGCGTTTCAGATATGAACTTGGCTTGTGCCACAAACTCATTGCTGTTGATGAACTCCCCTGCGAGGTTGAAGATGTCACCACCTCTGGCGACGCCATAATCATACCAGACATTCTTGTCCGTTGATACCCGAAGCGAAGGATTGCGGTCGTTGCGGTATGGCGCATGATACCAAAGTCCCGAAGCCTTGTGCCTGACAGGCTCAATGCCGAGAATATAGAGAAAGTCCACGATAGGTACTTGTTTGATTTCATTGATGTCCATAGGCTCACTGTTTTAGTTGATGATGAACTTCATGCCAATACCAAACTGCGTATGGAAATGTCCCGTGCTGTTGCCCCAAACAAGCCTTTCCTTAACGGAAGCGGTCAAAGCTATTGCATCCGACAGGTATATTTCCGTTTCCAATGCCACGGCACCGCCATAGATAAACGCTCCCTTGTTCTGCAATGTCGCGCCGTCCAAGGTACTGGATATCGAACCCCTTGCTGCCGATGTGCTTCACCTTGCGTTTGTAAAAAGTCAAAACGCCCTACGACTTCTTACCTGTCAACTTGTTGGGTAGCTTGTAGGGTTACTTGTTGGGTGCTTGTTGGGTACTTGTTGGGGCAAGGCACAAAGAAAAGTGAGCTGTGGGGTAACTGTATGACAACTATGGGGTAACTGTGGGGTAATTCTAAAACTATATGATTTTAGTACAATGCCATAAAGCATTTTGCCAAAGTTTTGTGATATATTTGTGGCAAAACAACTTTATTTGATGCCTATGTAGCAGGAAACGCTAAACAATTTCTTCGTTTGAGTCCCAAAATAGAAAGAAACGCTAAACAATACCTTCCCTGAAGAAAAAAGTGGGCATTGTTTTGCGTTTCTTGCCATTTAGAGAGCCGTTGGACGATTTGTTTAGCGTTTATTTCTACTTTTGACGGTTGTTGGTGCTTTTGTTTAGCGTTTCTCGCTACTTTTAACCTCAGTTGGAGGTTTCGACGCACGTTTCTTGTCATTTTGGGACTCAACGAAGCTCTTGTTTTGCGTTTCTTTCTACATTCAAATGCTAACGGAGATATTGATGCAAGTTTCTTCCACCAATCAGAACAAACAAAAGCAAGAAACGGCGTTTCTTACAGCATTTGCAATTCCAGTTTTACAATAAACGTGCGCCAATGGTATAACAACCGTTAAAAAATAGGTTTAATTTAGCAATTTTATCCGATTTTTATTCATTTGTTCCCATTTTAACGATTATTTTTGTATATTCGCATTCGCAATCGGGAAACCGACAACGCACAATATCAAATGTCTAATCTAATTTCAATAATTATGAAGGAAATTAATGACATCAGTTTGCCACGCATGAATAATGGTGCGCATTTCACGTTCGTAAGTAACATTCTTGCACGTGTTGAGTCAGACACTGCCGTAAAGGGCAAGGCTGCTGACCAAGTAAGTAATTTCAAGGCTGCTGTTGCGGCAGAGGACGAAGCCTTGAAAATTTCACAGAAAAGTCTCTTGACTGATGATATTACCAAGGCCGACAGCGACCGTGACGCACTCTATGCTGGCTACAAGAAAGCCGTTGAAGCATTCCTTGCTATGCCTATCGCAGACATGGCACAGGCTGCAAAGGTTCTCGCACAGCACATCAAGGACTACAAGATTAACACCGCCGACCAACTCGACAAGGAGACCGGTCTTTTGGTGAACTTTATCACAGACCTTGAGAACAAATATTCTGCACAGGTCGCCAAGTTGGGCTTGACAGCATTTGTTACCAACCTGAAGGAAGCCAACGAGCGTGTTAGAACACTTACCTTGCAACGTACTAACGAGAAGATGGGCGTATCAGTCGGGGCTTTGAAAACTGCTCGCACAGCAAGTGATAACGCTTACCGTGCATTGGTGAAGATGGTGAATGCCCTTGCCCTAGTCTTTGGCGAAAAGGATTATGCTCCGTTCATCGACTACGTGAACACCGAGATTACTCACTATAAGCGTGAGGTGCTTGGTCAGAAGTCTTCCGCTCCTTCCACTTCGGGTAGTTCTTCTGCGGATTCTGGCAGTAGTACCCCAAGTGGCGGTGGTTCAACATCTGACTCAGGCTCATCTTCAAGCGGTGGCTCTACTTCGGGTGGAAGTTCATCTTCTGATGGAGATGATAACTTTATCGATCTGTAGTAAAAAATACAACGCTGTTTCCTATTGTCAGGAAACAGCGTTGATTTTTTATTGTAACTAATAGCTCTTATTCTTCAGAATTGTTAGTGTATTTTTCAGTAATGTCATTCCATCTTGGAATATTGAGACGCACACCATAGTGCCTTTCGTAACTATCAACGAGTTTGTCTTTCCAATGCAAAGCAGTTGTTACTCTTGTATCTGGATATTGATAGATAGTCTCTTCCATTGCTGCCAAAAAATCTTCAAGGCTCTCAAATGGCTTGAAGTCTGTACGTTCAGAATACCAAACCGCAGGACGAATATTTACTATTACCCTGTTTTTATATTGTACTTTGACAGGCCATGTACCGCTTGTGCTGCATATCTCCCAAAGGTTCTTCAACCAAATCCGTTCAATCTCTACCACACCATTCTCCATCTTGTATTTTATGAGTAGGTGCTTTGAGTGGAGCTTCCAAGGCTTCTCTATCACAAGGTTGATGAAGCTACGAAAAGCAGCTATGTCAAAGTTAGGACTTCCTGTGAACGACTTTATCTCCAACCAATTTGATTTCAAATTATCTGGGTCAAGCCAAAAGTCTGGAGAAGCTTGCTTGTGGTTGTGAAAATGCACGATACCTTTGCTCGTCATCCATTTGTCGAGCCATTCTTCAAGAATGTTACCAACAATGTTGTTTTGCTCAACCGTTATGCCAAAGTCACGAAGGTTGAATCTTACAGAACCTGTTGCACCCTCCATTCCGAAGTCCTCGACAAGTGCTTTGTATAAATTTTCTGATGCGTCCATATTGTTATATTTTTAATGTGTCTAATAATCGATCTGCAACTGCCTTGATGACAGGTACAACAACAGTATTGCCTAATAGGTCAAAACCGTCTTTTTCACTTACGTTAAACTTAATGTTATCAGGATAGCCACAAAGTCTCAATCCCTCTCTAAGTGATAGTCTTCTTAATCCGCCACTATCCCCAACATAAAGTTTCTGCATATCCATAGCAACAAGGGTTGGTGCAATTTCAGTTGGTGACATTACCTTGTTTATCTCAAAACTCAATTTACCCGCAACAATATTGTAGCCTTTTGGCTTAGTTGTGTCGTACTCTCGGTGAGTGGTTACAACTCCATTCTCATTTGTTTCACGAATGAGTTTCTTTGGATGCTCAAACTTCAAGTAACCTTTTTGCGTTAAATTTTCCAACATTTCTTCGAGATTAGGCGAATCAAAGAATGTGCGAATTTGCTCCAATGTCAACGGCATACCATCCATCCAATCAATACCGATAATTTCTGCCCATTTCTTTTTACGGCGTTCAGTCAAGATTGTATCAAGAAGCTGCTTTTGTTTTGCGGTAACAGAGCCTTTGATTTCCAAATCCCAACTATGGATGTTTGTGTTGCCACCCCTCTTGTCCTTAATGGATTTTCCGTATAGTTGCTCTATTGTAAAGTGTTTAAGCAGAACCCTTGTGAAAGGAGTGTCTGCAGTTGGCAATCCTGTTTCAAGTATATCCCCCAATTTGCTTTCTGTTATTGGGAAATTATCAAGATTTGGCTTGTCGTTAATGCTACCAACTATATATATTCTTTTTCGTTCCTGCGGAACTCCAAAGTATTTAGAATTGAGTACACGAAAGTCAAACTTGTAATTTAACGCTGTGAGCCTATCTACAATTACTTGTAGAGTCTTGCCTCCATCGTGATTTACAAGTCCTTCCACATTTTCAAGGATAAAACCTTTTGGACGTTTGTCCTTTAATATGCGTTCCACTTCAAAGAACATAGTTCCTCGTGTGTCTGCAAAGCCTTGTCTCTTGCCTGCCGAGCTAAAAGCTTGGCATGGGAAACCTGCACAAAGAATGTCAAAGTCAGGAATGTTCTTTGTATCAACCTTTGTGATGTCACCAGTTATTGTTTCGCCAGGGTGATTCTCTTGCAAGACCTTAACTGCATAAGGCTTGATTTCTGAAGTAAAGACGCATACAGGCTTTAACCCCTTTTCTTTGGCTGCTAACTCAAGTCCACAACGAATACCGCCAATACCAGCAAACAAATCGATGAAGCGCAAAATATTGTGCTGCTTGCAAACAGCAACTTTCGGTTGGTTCAAAGATTCATCTACTACATTTGCGATATCTTTTCCTTTGAGCAATTTAGGAGCAAAGGGGATTTCTTTATCGCCTTTAGGAAAGGCCTCTTTTATCAGTTCATTTATATTCAACGGCTCCGCAGACAATTCTTCTCCCAAAGAAAAGACAACATAAGAGCCATTAGGATTTGGATATTTTAATTGTTCCATTTCCGCTTGTTCTTTGACGGAAGAATTTACACAAGGGAACAGATGGTAGCCCTCTTGTGGATTTTGAGTATTATATATTAAAATATAATCTGGCAGAACTTTAGAAAGAGTACCACCATTTCTTTGAGAAAACAAATCTTGGTTGAAACGGATATTGTAAAGTTTCTCATATCGTTGAGTTTTTTCTCCCAATATCCACTCCAACTGCGATTTTTCCCCTCTGTATGCACCGAAAAGGAATGTTCTATCTTTATTTTCTATATATCTAAACATTTTCTGCTTCACTATTGTTGATGTCATTAATTAAGTCTTTAGGGCTTATGGATAATAATTTGGCAACTTGCAAAAGTTGCTCCAAAGATGGTTGTGATTTATTTTGTACCCATCTACTTATTGTTATCTCAGATTTACCCATTTGCTCAGCCAACCAACGATTGGTTTTATTTTGCTCAGCTAAGACTACTCTTATACGATTTATTGAAGAATCCATCATGTTATAAATGAAATTTGTGTGCAAAGGTAACAAATAAAGACGAGAGTTTATCATATTTTGATAAACATTAACTTGATAATGATAGTTTTTGTATCCGCCAATGCCTCCGTTACGGACGGTGGGGTATAGAATGCCGTGAGGACAGACTGTTTCAGACTGTCCATCAACTGTTTGTACTCGCTTTCATTCTTGCTGTTTTCACGGATAAGTCTATGCAGCTCCACTGTTGGAGCAAACAATTCAAGGTCTGACTTTGCCCAATGGACGGCATCCGCCAGTTCTCTGGCAGGGTTCAGGATGCACTTCAATCCTCCGAATCCGCAATAACGCTCCAGAAGGAGACGCTCACGGGCGGTCGGCGTGCGCTGTTCCCTGTCAAGGATGAATGCTGTCTCTATCGCCTTGATGTTGTCGTTCAGCCGTTGTTTTCTATTGTACGCCATTTGACTCTATGAAAAGGGCAACGGCTCCCGTCAGCTCTGTATAGAGCTGGTCATAGTCCGGTGACTGGGCAAAATTGTCATCGGTGAGGTCGTAAATGGAATACACGTTGTCAACCAAAGGCAGGAGGTGATTGACAAACGCTTCCTGGTCTTCTACTGCTACCTCCAGGGGAAACTCACTGTCAACAACATCATACAGGATGCTGTACTTGGAAATATGGAGACCTTTCAGTAATGCTGACATGGCAAGCTCTTGTGCCGCATCGGCAAAGAGGGCATCACGCCGTGCCTGCTCATATACTTCTGCGGCATGGTCTGCACGTTCGCGGATAAAGTCCGCATCGCTGGCTTGTGGAAAACGGTTCTCTCTGAGGTGGTTCAAGAGGTACAGTCCGTAATAGGACAGTTCTGTCTGTGCCTGTTTCTTTCTGTTCATTTGTCTGTTGAATGGATTAAGTGGTGAATAATAAACCGTGGATGGCGGTTGATGTTTGTTGAAAGCAAGAAAAAGGCACTCGGTATCCCTCCGAGTGCCGCCACTTAATCCACAGTAAATAAAAGCATCCTGAATCAAGACACCATTTATGAACCATGTTTCGGTGGCAAAGGTACAAACTATTTCTTGTATCTCTTCACATTTCCTCGCTTTTCTGCTGTTTTGTGCTCTGCAAAGACGAATTTCGTGTTGAAATTCTCGTCAAAGGCAATGGCTGCGGAGAACGATTTGCCTTGCTTGCTGGTGAAACCATTGAGCGTTCTGGTCTTGCCCTTGGTGAGCAAGTCGGTGATGTCGGCATCAGTGAGCAACTTTCCAGCTACCTGCTTGAACACTGGCATACCGCACTCCTTGTTGCTGCATCTTACTACCTTTCCGAAGAACTGCATGGTACCTTGCTTGCATTTAGGACACTGGCAGCCGGAATCCTTGTGGCTGAAAAGTCTGTCACAACCTAACAATTCCGCAGTGATTTCACGGGTATAGCCTTCGATACTATGGGTGAACCCGTCTGCACTTGCTTCACCTCGTTCAATCTTGGCAAGTTCCGCCTCCCATTTGCCCGTCATCTCCACATTGGCAATCGCCATGTTCTTCACCACGGAATGCAGGGCGAGTCCTTTTTCCGTCGGTACAAGTTTCTTCTGCTGGCGCACCATATACTCTCGTTTGAGCAGGGTTTCGATGATGGCGGCACGTGTGGCAGGTGTGCCAATACCGCTGTCCTTCATTGCCTGGCGCATCGTATCATCTTCTATCTCTTTGCCTGCGGTTTGCGTTCCGCCAAATCCGGCTGCACTCGGCAAATCCAAACAAGTTTGGATCTGCTCTCGCTTGAACGGATTTTCCATTGCTGCAAGCAATGTGGATTCCGTATGCAAAGGCTTTGGTTTGGTCTTGCCCTCCGCGATGGTGCAGCCAGAAAGAGTGATATGCTGTCCTTCTTGCCAGTTGGGAATGACTTGCTCCTTGACCTCATTGTCTGTTGCATCTGCATCCTTGTCCTGCCTTTTGTTCTTTTCCTTGAGCGACAACGCTCGCCAGCCAGTCTGTCGGATGATGGAGCCACTGATGCCAAACTCAACTTCATGATCCACTTGCGCCGATACTGATGTGATGTCCTTGATGCAGTCTGCTGAGAACGCTTCAATCATCCGGCACAATATCATGTCATAAACAATCTTCTCGTCCTTGAAAAGACCAATGGCTGCATTTTCTGTGATGAGCAGGGCATGGTGATCGGTCACCTTGGCGGCATTCACGCTGTTCTTGCTGTAGTCCTCACTGCCAGGCAAGAGTTTCACTTTTTCTCCATATTCCGAGTGATTCTCCAGATTCTTGAAGAGTTTGGGAAGGGTGGCAAATACATCATCCGAGATATAGCGGCTTGATGTTCTTGGATAGGTGATGAACTTTGCCTCGTAGAGTTTCTGGGCGATGGAGAGTGTATGCTCTGCCGTGAAGCCATGCTGGGAGTTGGCTTCTTTCTGCAAGGTAGTAAGGTCGTAAAGGAGCGGTGCCTTCTCCACCTTTCGCTTGGTTGCGACCTTTGTGATGATGGCAGAACCGGTATCTTTCACCTTATTATATATGTCGGTTGCGGTGGCTTTGTCTGTCCATCGGTTGGCAGATGTGAACTTCAGTATATTGCCACTGTCTGCATCAACCACACCGAAGTGTACCTGCCAGAACGGTTTCGACTCGAAACGCTTGTGTTCCCAATAGCGTTCGCACACCATGCCAAGGGTCGGAGTTTGCACACGACCTACGGAATAGGTGCCACGTCCTGCGGCTATCGTCAGAGCTTGTGTGCCGTTGATGCCGACGAGCCAGTCTGCCTCACTTCGTGCCTTGGCTGCATGATAGAGATTGTCATACTCCTTGCCGTCCCTGAGGTTCAGAAGTCCCTCACGGATGGCGGTGTCCGTAAGCGAACTGATCCAGAGACGGTCGAAAGGTTTCTGGCAACCGAGATACGCATAGAGGTATCGGAAAATCAACTCTCCCTCACGTCCGGCATCGGTTGCTACGATAATGCGCTCACTGCTGTCAAACAGCTTGCCGATTATCTTGATCTGGGCAAGCACACCTGCATCTGGTTTGTAGCCGTTCTCTGTCTTGACTTGTCGGGGAACAAGAACGAACGGGTCGGGAATCACAGGCAGATTCTCCGCATGGAATCCCTTCATGCCGTAAGTTTCCGGCATGGCTGGCTGCACTAAATGTCCGAATGCCCATGTCACATAATAGCCATTGCCCTGCATATAGCCTTCCTCACGCTTGTCAGCTCCTACAATGTGGGCGATTTCCTTGGCTACGCTTGTTTTCTCTGCGATGATTGTCTTCATTGTCTGTTGTTTTTGTGACATCCGCAACCGTGGGATAGACGGTCGCAGATGTCGGTTGTTATGATGGATGATTAACTCTGTGGATCAAGTGGCGGCAACTACATCTTCACGCTTCTTGCCTTTCTCTTTGGCTTCTGTTCCTCGGCGTTCTGTTCCTTCTGCTGCTTTTCGTTCTTTGGCGCAGACTGTCCCAGACTCAGCGGCTCCTTGGTGTGCTTGGTCGCCTCATGGGTCTTGCCCTGCTCGTTGACGGCGACTTGTACCTTGTTCTCGTTGGTCGGAATCTGTTCCTTTGCCTGTTTGAGGTCTGGATTGTTGCGGTAGGAACGTGGCTGCATCTTGTTGAAGTCGAACTTCACATAAGCGGTATAGGTACCGCTGCCGTTCTTGTTGGGCACTTCCTTGATCTCGATGGTCTTGCCTGCCACATAGTCGTCCTTCTGCTGCTCGGTCAGTTCCTTCTTGAAATAGGTGTTGAGTCGGCGGATGGTTCCGTCCTCATTGAGCCAGTGGTTGGGATCTTGCTGCTTTTTCTGACCGCCCGCATCACCTTCTGCTTTCTGCTCCTGCTTGTCGGCAGTTTGCTTCTTGTCTCCATTCTGTTTCTGACCTTGCGCCTGTCTTGTGCTGCCAGGCACGAACTCCACGCCACGCTGTTCCACATTCACCTGCAACAGCGGTGTAAACTTGCGCCCGTTGGCAAGCTCAATCTCCTTGCGAAGCGGAATACCTGAGTAGAGCACCCTCTTGTCGTCCTTGGTAATAGGTGTCTTGCCGATGGTATCGGGTATGCGCACCTTGTTGGTAGGGATGTCAACAATCTCATTGGTGAGACGGTCGATACTGATGAAATGAGGACGCAGCTCACCTGTATTCTTGTCGGGGAAATCCACTACCTTTCCGAGGTTGCCGTTCTGCAACAGGTTCTTCTTGTCCTCTGGAGTGAAGGTATAACCTTTGTAAGCGACATCGAGTTTAGGCTCGTTGCGCACGAAATGTGGCACGAGTTGCAACTGGTCGTTATCGTCCTTGCGGAATGACAGACGGGCCTGTATCTCTATCTGTTCACCGCCGAAGGTCGGCTTCACAATCACAAGCCCCGTCTTGCCGTAGTTGAGCAGGGCTTTCATATCCTTCTCATTCATACTGTTGAAGTCTATGCCATATTTGGCACCAAGTTCCTGCAGGTTCACATCGTTACCGCTGATGAGGTTCTGCTTTACACCCGGAGCGGTCTGTGCCTGCTGTTCGGTTGCGGTCTGTTCTGGTTTCTGTTCCATGTCGTTCTCTTTTTCGTTGGTTTGTTCAGATGATACATTCTCTTTTTCTGTGTTAGCCTGCGTCTTGGACGCATCGTCCGATGATGCGGTTTCTTTCGCCTGACCTTCCGATTGCTTTGCCTCTTTCTCATAATTGGAGGTGTCAACCTTGTGGGCGGAAAGAATCTCCTTGTTAGCCTCCGGATCTTTCAGCAACTCCTTCATCACGCCAAGCAGGTTTTCCACCTGGTCTGCCGCTATGCGGTAGAATCCGAATCGGCTTGGCTTCTTGCACTGGCGGAAGAAGTTTCTAAAGAAACTGTCCATCAAGTCGCTGTTGCGGTCAAAACGCAGGAAGTCGGACGTGTTCTCCGCCTTGGCGGGTGCTCGCTTCGGTGTGCCGTCTCTGCTGAGTCCGGCGACGACGCTGATCTCGCCCGTCTTCTCGTCACGGACTACCAGCACGTCCTGTTCATCACTCTTTTTCTTTTGTACCATAATTGTAAATTTTTAATGGTGAATACTGTTGTTATTTGAATTTCTGATGAATGCGAGTCAAGTAATGCTCCACATTCTCTTTCTTGAATTCTTTGACATTATTCTCTACAAACTGCATCACATCCTCTTCCGTGTAGTATGTTTTCTGCCCCAAACGCTTGTAGGGAAGCACTCCCAGACTGCGATAGCGTTGAAGGGAACGAGGGGAGATTTGAAATAAGAGGCAGAGGTCTTGGTTGTCGAGCAATTTTTCATTGATGGCAGAACTTCCTTTTTGCTCCGTCTCTCGTTCGTGTCTCAACATCAGCATGTCGTAGATGCCGTCTATCTTTTTGTGTAGGTCATGGAGATATAACTCCAGTTTTCTCAATGTTCCATCTTCCATGCTCATGTTTCCTTTGCTATTGTTCGTTCCTCAACCATTCTTTCAATGGCTTCAACTTGGTATCGGCATTGATTGCCAATTTTAATAAAATCAATGCGGTTCTCTGAGCGCATTCGCTGCAAGGTGCGCTTGCTCACACCAAGCATCTTAGCTGCATCGTCATTGGTCAACATCGGCTTCAATCCCTTGCCCGTCAAGTTCTCTTGAAATGCCATATTTGCCAATCGCACGTACTGGACTATTTCTGTCAACTGTTCTGTCAGCTTTTTGAAGGCTGCACTTTCCATTGTTATTACTTCCATTCTAATTCCGTTTGAAATGTTATATAATTCGTTGTTTTGATTTCTCGGCGGCAAAATTAACCATTTGCGAAATACCCGTTTAACAACTCATTAATGACCCACGTATAATTTTCTTGATTTTTCTTGCCAAGCGGTCGGCAAACCCCAGAAAAGCACTGCCACAGTGATTCATTTTCATTGTTTTTCAACATACACACATTAACTTTGCACCCGAATTTGTTGAACCAATAAAACAGAGAATATGGAAGTAGTAACAATGGAAAAGAAGGCATTCGACTTGATGATGGCAAGATACGATGCCTTGGTAAAGAAAGTTGAGTTGCTGAAGCATAAGGCTAACGGCAAGCGTCTGAACAAATGGCTTACAGGTCATGAGGTCTGCCAGCAGCTTCGCATCAGCCAGCGCACCTTACAAAAACTTCGTGACCGCCGTTTCTTGGGGCATACCCAGATAGGTCGCCAATTCTATTACTGCCCCGAAGAGGTCAAAGCAATCGTTCCGCTTATCGCCAGAATCAAATCGGTATAGCATAAAGCCAAACTCGCCCAAGGCAAAGCCGAAAACTTCACCCTGGGCGAGCCAACACATTTTATATTCACCACTTAATCCAAATTGTAAACAATGAACATGAACCAACTTCTTACGCATGAGAGCAAGTCGATAGACACCGCCATGCAATCCTTGAAGAAAGCCAACAACTGGCTATCCTCATTCATCGAGTCCTACAGCCCACCTTTGGACGGGGAGCGATACCTCACCGACAAGGAACTCTCCGAGCATTTGAAGCTTAGTCGCCGCACCTTGCAGGAATATCGCAAACAAGGCATCTTGCCCTATATTATATTATGTGGCAAAACCCTCTATCCGGAATCCGAGATACAAGCACTTCTCACTGGTAATTACCGCAAGCCGATAATCGACGGCACTGTTTCACAAGGGGAGGGTACTGCTTCATAATAGCGAAACAAAAATAGCGTACAGGGTACAACGATAAAAATCGTTCCCCCTGTACGCTATTATATTATAAAGGTGTAGGAATCTTATTAAAAGATGAAAGATTCTAACTTGCACCTCTTGGTGTTGTTCCGTTCATCACAATAATCATCGGATACTCGTGTTTTACTTGCTCTGCTTGGCAATCCTTGCGGTTCACAACCTTACTGATAAACCATTGTCTGAACAACAAGGCTTGGTATGTATCCATTTGAAGTGCTATGGCGATAATCACTTCCATATCATAGACATGCGCAGAATATCCATTTTCAAGTTTGATGTATTGAGAATGCTGGAAATCTTTCAGCACACTTTGTTTCCAAATGCGCTTGATGGTATTCTTCACTGCTGTCCCCGTTACATTCAACAGTTCGGCAATCTCCCAAACTGTCATCCACACCTCACCATGATGCGGGGCGTAGATGACCATATCTTCTTGTATTGTTATCACTTGTCGTTTCATACTCTGCCATTTATAGTGTTAGTATTATCGTTGCAAACATTTCCAAACGTGAATTCCTCAATGTTATTTATTTGCTGAGACAACTTTTCCACGTCTTTGCTCAATTTTTCCTTGGTAATCTTGGCATACACCTGGGTTGTCTTTATGTTCTTGTGACCAAGCATTGAACTCACGGTTTCTATTGGAACTCCGTTGGAGAGGCAAACCGAGGTTGCGAACGAATGACGGCTCATGTGCCAGGACAGCGGCTTGGTGATGCCGCATTTCTTGCCCAGTCTTTTGAGCGAATCCATACAACTTTTGTAGTTGGGTACTGGAAATACCCTACCGTCTTCACACAATCCACGGTATTTTTCCATAATCTGCTTGGGATAGTCAAGCAACTTGATGTCGGCTTCAGTTCCCGTCTTCTGTCGATGGATTATTATCCACTCGCCATCGTCAAAGAACGTTTTGATGTTCTCTTCCTTCAGGTTATAAAGATCTATGAAGGCGAGACCAGTGAAACAACAGAACAGAAACAAATCACGTACCATGCTCATCTTCTTTCGGGTGATTGGTATTTCCATGAGCAAGCGAATCTCTTCTTTTGTCAAGAACTCCCTTGTCGTCTCTTCTTCCTTGTACTCATATCGTCTGAATGGGTCTTTTACAAGCCACTCATTATCTATGGCGCGGAATATCATTGCACGGAGATTGCGGACAAACACCATCGCAGAGTTTATCTTCAAGTGCTTTTCGGTTCTGAGAAAAGTCTCGTAGTCCGTGATAAAAGGCAGCGACAACTCTTTCAAAGCAATATCCTTGACATGATAATGCGATTGCAAGAACTCACCGACATAGGCACATCCTATTCTGTATCTTGTGAATGAGCTCAAAGACTTTATGCCAGCCTTATATTGCTTTTCAATTTCATCACGGCTTTGAGAATAGACTTTCATCAGTGTATGGCAACGATACTCCAAGCCAAGAAAGGCGTTCTTCACCTTGTCGGCAGTGACGAAGTTGTCCCTGTCCATAATCTCCTGATAATGCTTACTGATACTCACACGCATCTTGTCCAATTTGCGGTTCACTTCCAAAGCCTGCATACTCTTACCTATCATGCGTCCGCCCTTGGTGTCCCACAAATCTGGATTGGCAGTTGTCTTGCAACTGAACTGCGCCTGTGTTCCGTCCACTGTGATACGTCCCATAACTGGAACTGTACCATCTTTCTTTACTACCTGTCTTTTGAGGTAGAAGATAATTGAAAATGTACTCTTCATAACGTCATTCTTTTTTGCGTTCAAAATTAATACATGAAGAGTCTTTTCTTGCTACGCATTTCACGGCAGAACACGGCAAAATTGGTTCGTAACCAAAAAACTTACGTTGCTCATCAGTAACTCACTATAAATCAGAGCGTTCAAATCCAATTCGTAACCTTCCTTATTCTTCCGAACCTCAACATTCTCCATTTGGGGTATAGGTTACGGATAGGTAACGTTCCTCTGTCTCATCTTGTCGTATTCCCGTCTTCGTCTGTCCTCGCCACTTTTAACCAAAATGAGGAAAGTAACTGATAACCAGTAAACTTTCCTCATTCTTCTCTCAAACACTTTTTATATGTACTTTCAGAAATTGAAAAGAGTATTATCTTTGATGATACTACACTCTTCTCTAACATGAATGCTGTTAAAAGAGAAGCGTCCATCGGTGGTTCCTTGTCAGATTTTCGTAAAATTCATTTTGATGCGGTAACGTGCAGAACCCACTTCGATTTATCTTCTGAAGAACAAAAATATTTTCAAGCAGAGATACTTGTGAAGAATTTTCTGCCTCTTGAATATATATCTAATATAGCATCATTCAACATTCCATTGCCATCTGATATTGAGATAAAAAAATATTATGGCAGGCACAACTATGTGTATGATAGAGAAGCCGTAGAATTGCTTTCTGACTGCTTATGGAAATTAAGTCACACAACATATTTGCAAGGAGTTAATCTCTCTGATATGATATTTGAGATGTTTGATAGTAATAACTCTCTACAAATACATATCCGTGGAGTTATAGATAACAAAGGCACTTTCCACTTGGTAGTATCACAAGGTGAAACTTGTGGAATGTGTTCTATTGCTTTAGAACATTTTATAAATTTGTTGACTCCATTAGGAATGTTTGATGATGGCATGAAACATAAACTATCTATTTTAATCAATCAATAATATGGACGTATTAAGTTTATCAAAAATCAGAGTGCAAGTCTTGCAGCAGGTTTTTCCTTCTGGTGAAGAACCTATAGATATTGTATTCTGCATGATTGGAGACAATCTTACAATGTCTCCAATTGAAGTTAATGGAGATTTCTCTCCATCAAAGAAGCGTGATATGCGCATAAAAGTTCTAAACTTGTTTCTTAACAAGGAAAATCCTGATTTACGGCAAGCAGCTGAACTTGTGTATTTCTCGTTCGATCCTGTGATGAATGTTGATTACTGTTTCCAAATTTTTCCAAACAACAAGGAGACAAATCTATTTATTTTCTCATCTACGGGCAAAAAAATTAGTGCTTTTACACCTTACTATACCACAATAGACGAAAGAACAGAAATTGAACGTGCCATTAAAGCTGGTGCCGGAAAAGAAAGTTCATTTGCCTCCTTACGTAGTAAGTTTTCAAAGCTTCTTGGAACGTCAAAGCCTGAACAGCTAAAAGTAATTCCTAGTGTCAACTCTATCTCTATAGATTTAAGCAAATCAAAACAAAAGTCAGAAAATACTGATAACAAAACAAAGAAACAAGTTGTGAAAGAATCCGATAATGGTGGAAAAACTCCATTTGAAAGATTTGCTATAGACACAATCTTAAGGTTAAACAGTCCCCGATTCGATGAAATTCGTGAGAAGAAGCAGGGGCCTATAGCAATCTGCGTAACACTTTCTACCTTCACTAAACATATGATAGAACAGTTCCCAGAGTGGGATGGGCTGTTTGAATTTCTACCTCAAGATAACCACGTTTGCATTTCGTTGTCAAAGGGCTTTGATGATGAAACAACGATGCAGGCAATTCCATGTCTTTGGAGAAGAAAGTCTTTTGTAGAAAATTGTATTTTGTTTGGTGTTCTTAAATTTGTTTTCCTTGACAAGGTACACAACACATTTGATGTGTTGGATTTAACGAAAATAGACCCATATAAGCTGCCTTAAACTGATGATATGTTGAAGTAGGGAGAATGTCCTACACAGAGTACCCCTTTTATTTGTATCCGTGAATCTGAACATATCCGTATGATGTGCAAGCAAACTGGTTGTACAAAATTTATAGTAAGCTTATTTGCATCTGTATAACTATTTAACTTGATTATATATGGCATCGACACCTTTTTCTCTGAAGACGGTGTCGATTTTTTCTATCATTGCCTTATTGGTAGGGTCGCTACTGAGGATATATCTAATGACCTCTGTGCGCCTCACCTCGGACAATAGTTGTTGGCTCTGATAGTACTGGAAGCCGCCAAACATCACACAATAGAAAGCGATATTATAGTCTGCAGCCTTCTTCCAAGAAGAGCACATATCTTTGATAAACTAAGTCAGTATCTTGCCGATAAAGATAGTTACTACCTATCTGCGAAATATTGCACGGCATCATATGACGGTGAAATTCCTTGTTCGGGGGAACACTTAGCATCATAGAATACGATGAAAGGGACAATTACATCAGCGGCGAATATTCCCTTTCGGCTGATGGTAAAAGCCCTTGAAAGGCAACTTCTATAAATTTTCGCTAGGAAACAATTAAATTAGATGACATTTGCTGTTGTCCGAAACTGAATACGACATTGTTATGAGTTGTTTTGAATGAAATGCTGAAAACGGAGGATATCCACCCACCCAAAACGGGGATATCCGTTCACTTTTCTGGCTCTTTAGTCTAATCTGATAAGGTTGGCGAATGAAAGGAGCGGTTATGCAGATTTCCTTTACAGTGCGCAGATAATTACCAAACAGATCTTTGTAAGTCACTCCACCCTGGTTTTTTCTTATGGATATAGTCTTGGCTACAAGATGTTATCGACGTTTTTGAAACTTTTCTCGGACTTGATACGGCGTAGCTCGGTGCGTTTGATCTTATCCTCAGAGACGGCCAGGTCTTTGAGTTTCTCTACCTCTGTCACCTTCAGGACGATTTGTATCAGACCTTTGTTGGTGAGGGTGCGGTCGAGAATGCCATGGACAGTGATGACATTACCATTCTCAAAGTCGTCACGGAGATTCAAGGGCATGGAGAGGGTGAGCTCGTCGCTGGTGCTTTCATCAACAAGCCTATCCGTAGCGGTATGGTAGTACTGGTTGAAGTAGGTGCCTTTGAAGTATATGCCTCGAAGACGCACGACCTTCTGGTTCACCTGACCGGTGGCCAAGTGATTGCGAAGGATGCGATAATCTCTGAGGGCTTGAAGAGATTGGCAGTGGTGGGTATGATGGGTTGCTCGGGCAGGGCGTTATTGGTTTTCGTTCAACATGGGCAAAGGGACGGCTATCCGATGGAAGTTCCAAAGGTGGCGGTCGTCTTTCTTGAGAAAATCCTCTAAGGGTTTGTCCTTGAAAGGGTTCTCCTCCTCCCCTTCTATTGGGTAGATAATGACACAAGGGATGTGGACATCGGGCTGGGTGGGGAATATCCATTTATCACGGCTATAGCCACTCAGCTGTCTAACTATATAGGTGTCAATACTTCCTTGGTTGAAGCGTGGAATATACTTGGTGTCCAATACAACCTGCGGTGAATAGCACACGAAGTCGGGATAGCCGGTGTGGCCTCGTACCTGATAGTGTATCAAGTTTCCGTATGCCTCTCGTAACAGTCCCAACACATAGTGCTCATAGAGCATGGCCATATCAATCCAAAAGACGGGGCACTCTTCTTCCTCGGCAGGGGTGATATTGGTGATGTTGTAGTCATACCGATGGAGTATCATCTGTGCGAGCTTGATAGCATCGTCGTATTCTTTGAATATCTTATGATGTTTAATGGCTTTCATCTCCCATACTTCTATCTGGTCATTGACATTGGCATAGGCTGATAGGCATTCATGGACGGTGTGCTGCAGGGGGAGCAAACTTGGAGAAAAACCGGCGACTTGCAATATCTGCTGGGAGAACAGCAGGGCTTTCTTTATCAGTCGGTTCTCAACGGTGTCCTCCGAATACTCCTGGTATTGGCAGAAGACCTTATCGTATCGTTTCTTCTGAATGTTGATGTGTTCATTGCGGAAGATGGCAATACGGCCTTTGACCTTTTTGAGGTTGTCCTCTCGTTGGACATAGTCTTTTTTCAGTCCTCGCTTAACGATTTCCTTCACGATGGAGAGGAAATGGGCGACAATGAGGGGACTGAGCACGCTCTTTAGCTCGGGGGCTTTGATGCGTGGCTGCTCCATATCAACGGCATAGATTTTTGAGAACTCTTTAGCCTCGATGCCACTGTTGAAGCAGACGCTGAACATCTTCAGGAAGTCGATGCGGTCACAACCATACTTGGTGGTTACGACAAGGGGCATGGTTTTCTCTTCGTCGAACCATTGCGCTCCAATGACGTAGGAGGCGTAATAGCCGGACTCGGTGATGACGGGCTCGTCAGAGTCGATTTCATCTTCCGCCCTCATGGTATTGCGCCACTGCCACTGAAAGAACCATCTGTCCAGACCTTTGCTTTGGCCTGGAAGACGCATACCTTCACCCCAATAGGCTTGTTGGGCAAAGGAATCGTATGGAATCTTTTCGTGTTCGCGCATTACTGGTCAGCTTGATGGTTACATTCAGCGTTCATCCATTTCTCAAAATAGGCTTTATCGCCTTTGACGGACTTCAAAATACCGTCTTTCTGGTATTCCTTTATCAAGGGAACGACCTCGTACTTCATCTTGAATTTCAAGGTCTCCATGTCCTTGGCCATGAAATAGCTATGACCAACCATCAAATCTTCCAACTCAAAGTCAGCGGCTTTATGGCTGGCAATGAAGGATTGCTTGTCCTCGGCAGATGTGCCGTTGATTTCAGTGAATAACGCCAAGGATGCATCCTTTACATCATCGGCAATGGCATTCGCCTCGCACCAATTCTTTATTACATCGGCACTGGGTTCAAGTGTTACAAAGGCGAAGCGTCGTCTTACCGCATAGTCGATAGAGCCTGTAGAACGGTCTGTGGTATTCATCGTACCGATGATATACAGATTGGAGGGCACAGTGAAGTCATCCTTTGAATAAGGGAGTTTTAAGCTGATGGTGTGATTGCCTTCACCTGTTCGTTTGTCAGCTTCCAGCAAGGTGATAAGTTCACCGAAGATTTTGGAAACATTGCCACGGTTTATCTCATCTATAATGAGAATGAAGGGCTTGTTTGACACTTGCTTCTCCAGCTGATACTCTTTCTTCACAGCGTTGATGAATGCTTGGGCATAGTGCTGCCAGTTGTTTTCCACACCTTCACCAATGGCTTGCATCTTGACCTTTTCAATGTTGAGCGGTGAGGGTGAATACTCATCTCCCTTTTCGGACTTCGAGAGTACACTTCGGATGCTTATCGTGTCGTTGCCTTCTTTCCACCATACCAACAAAGCTGATTTGCCGGTCAACGAAGGTATGGTCTTACGATTGGCATAGCCTTTGACCGACTGCAAGTACTTGTCGATGCACTTGATGATGTCTGAATCGTCGTTGGTTTGGGCTTTCTCACAGATGGACTTGAAGATGCCGTTCTCCACTTTGTATTCCACACCTTCACCTTTTACCTCGGGCTTGAGTCCTTCCACAAAGTCTTCATAGTCCATGGATTGATGGAAGGTGCAAAAGGCGATTTGACCTTCTTCACGCAAACGCTCATATTCAGCCATCACCTTGTCATGGTTGGCAAAGTCATTAAAGTCTTTGTTACACATACGGACAGCAATCGATGCGGTGGCGTATGTCTTACCTGTTCCTGGTGCGCCTTGAAGAATGATATTCTTCTTGTGACGTAGCAACTTATATAGTGGTTCTATTGTTTCCATAGCTTGTATCTTTCCTCCTTCGGTTTTTTGTTTGTTCTTGAAAATGTCTTTGTACATTCGGAATATGGGGCCTTTCAGGTAGGACAACATGGTTTGGAAGTCCACCCATTTGATTTGGCCATTATCTATATCGATGGTACGAGCCAACAGATAACAGGAGTTGTGCTCTAAATGATGGAGATCGTCTTCGCTTCCTTCAATCCAATCGAATCCGCTTGCTTTCAATAGGGTTGTCGGATAGGTGTCCTTGATTTTGAAATAGGCATCTACGTAGGGTTGCATATAACCTACCGGGGTCTTACCATTGGCAAAGGGCACATGTTGGGTGTTGAAACCTAATCCATAACCGATTTGCTTTCCACGCAGGAAAATGTGGTACTGAATTTCTGTGCCACCTCCTTCGTTAATAGCCCAATCCCTACTGTCATCATTATATTTGAAAAGAATGCCTCGTCGGGATGCACGGCGTAATAAGGCTAATTTTTTTCGAGTATCACGAAAGGTATTAACGAACTCGCCTAATGCATTATTGGTGGTGTTAATAAACGAACCAAGGTCAGCGCAAGGCACGGTTAATTCTTCCATTGCTTGCACTAACTCAGGGCGCAACTTCCACTCGAAATAGTTGTTCCCAAGTTCTTTGCCCATCATGGCGATAATCCAAGAACAGTCTCCTTCGTTATTGGGGCGCTTTACAACCATATCGAGTTGTTTGCAAAGTGTTTGGCCTAAATGGGTATTGTGGGAGTTGTACTTCTGAGGGGCAGATACGGTCTCATTGTCGTACTTTTCTGCTAAAGTGCGGCAGGTGGACTTGTGGTCAGGCTCATTGTAGAACTTGACCAACATGTCGATGCGGTCGGGAGTCATTAGCTTGCCGTCACGCAGAAAGGTTTTCCACATGTCCACCGTAATGCCGGTGTTGCATGTGAAATAGCCTTCATCATCGACATAGATGAATATTTCCTTCATTGCATTCAAATTTGCTATAGATTTCTGTTAATAACAGATGACTGCTGCTTGTTTAGAATAGCACTGCAAATATACCATTATTTTTCTAAAGTTATTCCTTGTGAGCTGATTTTTTTGCAAAAATAGGTGTTTTCAGCCTCAATTTATCTGCTAATTCAGTAATGAGAGGACATGTACACGCAAGAAGGACGTTGAAGGGTTTAGTTGCGGATTTGAGGTAGTATAAAAACTCATTTTAATCTACTCTTTTCTCTTCACCCAAGCCTTGTGGCTGCCGCTGCCCTTCGAATCTATCGGCGAGGTTCGGTCGGCGGTGATTTCCTTCAGCTCCAGGGAGGCGGCGGTGCGGCTCAGATTATTGATGCAGGCATAATCAGAGAGGGTAATGAGACCATTGGTTTCTATCACCTCCAGGGCACGGGCGATGCGTTCTTCCCTGGAATAGAGCTGCTTGCGAATTACCTTCACGCCACCCATGTCTCGCTCCAGGTCGCGATCGGTTTTATGCTTCACATTCTTGAGAAATTCAGGAGAAGCCTTGAAGTTGATGTCCTTCACGCCCACCTTGCGATACGTCATCTTATCATCTTCACTCTGCATTTCCGTAGGCTTATCGTCCTCGAAACCGAGGGAGAGCGAGAAGGTGCCGATGCCTTCTACATTCACATTGTAGCCCATGGAGAGCATTTCTACCAGCATATCAGCCACATCCAGCAATACTGCCTCCGTGGTACTTTCCGAAATACCACGATGGTAGCTCTGCATCCTCTTGATGAACTCTTTCCTGGATAGTGTCCGATTGGTCACTATCTTGGGATAAACTCTGCGCTTGCCTTCATTACGCATGTCAGTTAACTCTTGCAACTTGTACTTTGCCATACCGATTCTTTTCTTATTAAGATTGTTATCACTCCATATTGAGACAGCCATTACGGTCAAGAGTAATGATGATTGCTCCTCATCATAATAGTACTCATACCTAAGGATAAAAGTATTTCTCCCTCGATAAAAGTTTCGTTCAACGTCATTGAACGGACATTCGAAGACGTTGAATGGAGGTTCAGTGACGCTGAACACACATTCAACATCGACGAACCAAACTTTCTGATATACAAAAGTACATATTTTCCTAATAACAACCAAGAATTATACCAAGATAATCTATCTCAACGGGTGCGACCTTCGCGACAAGGTGTGGCACGACCTTCAGCCAAACGGTTTCACGGAGCCCCGCTTGATCAATGCTCATGCCGAGCATACACGCAACAGGCAGACCGCCGATGAGAGCAGTCTGCCTGTCTAATTCTATTGATCTAAATGATTGATTGTCTAAAAAAAGTCGCTTGGATTATAGCGGCGAAGTGAGGATGAACTCGCGCAGGACATAGTAGCAGAGGATACCAGCGATGTAGCCGACGAAGGCTATCCAGGTGATCTTTTTCATGTACCACACGAAGGTGATCTTCTCCAGTCCCATGACGACCACACCGGCAGCAGAGCCAATGATGAGCATGGAGCCACCGACTCCAGCGCAGTAGGCAAGCAACTGCCAGAAGATGCCATCGACGGCAAAGTCACCAGCCTCAGCCACGGGATACATACCCATACAGCCGGCCACGAGAGGCACGTTATCGACGATAGAGGAGAGCACACCGATGACACCCGTGACGAGGAAGTGGTCGCCATTGAAGGCCACGTTGAGTCCCTCGCCGAGCTGGGTCAGCACACCAATCGTCTCCAGGCAAGCCACGGCCATGAGGATGCCGAGGAAGAAGAGAATCGTACTCATATCGACACGGGAGAGCAGGCGCGTCACACGCTTCTGCAGGCCCTCGCGGTTCTTGGCGCGATGGAGATTGCGGTAGAAGACCTCCGTCACCGTCCACAACGTGCCGAGCACCAAGAGGATGCCGACAAACGGCGGAAGATGGGTGATGCTCTTGAAGATGGGAACGAAGAGCAGACCGCCGACACCGACCCAGAACACTACCTTGCGCTGAGCCTCAGAGAAGTCGCTCTCGTTCTCCTCGCCCTCGCCATTGTCCTTGACGGGCACCAACTCCCCCTTGAGATGATACTGGAGGATGAAAGCAGGGAGAACCATGGAGACAAGGCTGGGGAGGAGGATCTCGCTGATCACGCCAGCGGCAGTGATAAGACCCTTGTTCCACAACATGATGGTCGTCACGTCGCCAATCGGCGAGAACGCGCCACCAGAGTTGGCGGCAATGATGACCAACGAGGCGTAGATGATGCGGTCGTTCTTGTCGGCGACAAGCTTGCGGAGGATCATGACCATGACAATACTGGTGGTCAGGTTGTCAAGAACCGCAGAGAGGACGAACGTCAGGAAAGCAATACGCCACAGGAGCTTACGCTTGCTGCGCGTGTTCATGACGCCCTTCACCCAGTCGAAGCCGCCATTCTGATCGACCACCTCGACGATAGTCATGGCTCCCATCAGGAAGAACAGCGTCGTAGAGGTACTACCGAGGTGGCGCTCAATGATACTGCTGATGAAGTTGGCGATACCTTCATGGCTCACCGTGCCGTTCGAAAGCACCTCCGCCACCTCATGGGAGATGGTGGGGTCGAACATAAACAGTGTCCAACAGGCCACAAACATCAGCAAAGCCACAGCGGCCTTGTTCACTTTCGTCACGCTCTCAAGAGCTATGCACGCATAACCCAGGACGAAGACGATGATAATCGCAATAGTTAGTGTTGACATGATTATTTTTGATAATTGATTTTCTGCTGCTTCACGGTCATTGATTGATGGGTGCAAATTTACTAAGATATTTCTCACTTACCAAATTTTATACGAAGTTTATTCAGAAAAAATTAGGTACTTAGCCGACTTTGTCGTACATTTGCAGTATGAATCAATCACGGGATATGGAAAAGAAGCATTATGACGTGGTCTGTGCCGTGGTGCGCAGGGGCAACGATTACCTTTGTATGCAGCGACTCAGAAAGGGTCCTGACTATGTGTCAGAGCATTGGGAGTTTCCTGGGGGCAAGGTGAAAACGGGTGAGAGCCGTGAACAGGCTCTCCTCCGGGAGATTCGCGAGGAGATGGACTGGGAGATCTATGTCGGCCGACAGATAGGACAGGTGGAACAGGAGTATCCCGACTTCACCATCACCCTGACGGCATTCGACTGCATGGCCCGCGACTTCGACTTCAAACTGCTTGCACATATCGACTGCCGATGGCTTCCTCGCGAGCAACTGACCACACTGGAGTGGACCGAGGCCGACCGCCTGCTCATCCAGCAGCTGCCAGAAGAACCGTGAATCCGATGACTCTTCATCCATCAAACATCATTAACAACCCATGATTACTGTCAAGGTATCAAAAGAAATAGAATCCGTTTGTCCTCACTTTGTGGGGGCTTGCGTCGAGGCCCAGGTCCTGAACACGTCTTTCTGTCAACCGCTATGGGACGAAATCAACGCCTTGGGCGAACAGTTTCGCAAGGATCTGACCACAGAGAGCCTGAAGCATCTGCCCAGCATCGAAGCCACGCGCCACATCTATCGTCTTTGTGGCAAGGACCCATCGCGCTATCGCCCTGCCTCAGAAGCGCTGATCCGGCGCATGCTACAAGGAAAGCAACTGTATCAGATAGACACGCTGGTGGATTTGATCAATCTTGCGTCTATCGCATACGGCTACTCCATTGGCGGATTCGACGCGGACAAGTTCGAGGGCGACACGCTCACGCTGGGCATCGGGCGCGAGGGTGAACCGTACGAGGGAATCGGACGCGGCAGGATCAACATCCACGGACTACCGGTCTATCGTGACGAAGTGGGCGGCGTGGGCACTCCAACAAGCGACAACGAGCGCACAAAAATAGATCTCCATACCACCCACCTGGTCGTCCTCATCAATGGCTATGACGGCAACGAACAGCGGGTGAGCGACAATGCGACGTTCATACAGGGGCTCCTGCGCAAATACTGCGAAAGCGACGGAGGTAGCTTTTACTTGTATCGGTGACAATAGAATCGCTCAAGAAGAAAGAGGACGGGGAAAGAAAGTTGTTTTTTCATTATTATATATAACATACTGAAGTTTCGCAAGTGGTTCAAGAACGGGCTGAAGGCCCAAAAGCTCCTAGCCCAGGGCGATGCCCTAGGTATAATAGCAACCAGCAAGGCGCCCTGTAAGGGCAAAAGCCTTATATATTTGCTGGATTTTTAAAGCTTTTGCCCTTACAGGGCGACAGGTTTGCGTCCGTAATAACCCAGGGCGATGCCCTGGGCTAGGAGCTACTGCCCTTGCAGGGCGTGTGGAGCTTACATGCGAAAGTTGAGTAACATAGACTAAGGAGGAATTTTAGAGATATGAATCCAACGAAACTCAAAGAGATTTCGGAACTGGTCTCGCAGCTTAACGAGGCTTCCGACGCATACTACAACGGTCGGGGAGAGAAAATGACCGACTACGAATGGGACGCAGCCTTCGACCGACTGAAGCAGTTGGAGGCGGAGACTGGCGTGATCCTGCCACAATCGCCTACTCATCGGGTCAGTGCAGACAACCTTGTAGGACAGAAGGAGGAACACGAGTTTCCTGCCTTGTCTCTCGCCAAGACGAAGAAGGTGGAGGACTTGGTCAAGTGGAGTGAAGGGAGACCCGTGTGGCTTTCATGGAAACTCGACGGACTGACGCTGGTCGTGACCTACGATGGTGGTCGCCTGACAAAGGTGGTGACACGCGGCAACGGCCACACGGGCACGAATATCACCCATTTGGCCAAGGCTATTGGCGGAATACTGCCTTCCATCCCGTACCAAGGTCACCTCGTCGTGCGTGGAGAGGCCGTCATCAGCTACAAGGACTTTGAGCAATTCAACCTCGAAAGCGACGAGGAGTATGCCAACCCGCGCAACCTGGCGAGTGGCTCCATGACACTCAAGGATGTCGAGGAGGTGAAGCTACGTCATATACGCTGGATTCCTTTCACCCTGGTCTATACAGAGGTGGAACTGCGCTCATGGGGTGCGCGTATGGATTGGCTCGAATCGCAGGGCTTCACAACGGTTGAGCGAGAACCGATTGCTGATCCCAACCTCATCAACTTCCAAGAGGTCATCGACAGATGGACAGAACGTGTGACGGCAGGAGTGCAGCCACGAAAGGGCGTTACGCCTTTCCCCTACCCCGTCGATGGACTGGTCATCGGCTATGATGACACCGACTACGCGGCTACAGGATCGGTGACGGGACACCACGCCACGCGTGCAGGCTACGCCTTCAAATGGCAGGACGAGAGCGCGGAGACACAACTGGACCATATCGAGTGGTCGTGTGCCGCCAGCACCATCTCGCCAGTGGCGGTCTTCCACCCCGTACTGCTTGAAGGGACGACGGTGAAGCGTGCCTCGCTGTGCAACATATCTGAATGTGAGCGACTCGGCATCGGCGACAAGGGATCACGATTGTCCGTCATCAAGGCCAACAAGATTATACCCAAAGTCATTCAGGTGATAGAGACCGTGGGGACTTTCGAGATTCCGAAGACTTGCCCTGTCTGCGATGCGCCCACCGTGGTGAGGGAAAGTGAGGTGAGCGGCACGCGCACGCTACATTGTACGAATCCCGACTGCCCTGCCAAGCAACTCAAAAAGTTTGCGCGCTTCGTCTCAAAAGAGGGAGTGAACATCGATGGTCTGAGTGAGCAAACGCTTCAGAAGTTTATCAATCTTGGATGGGTGCGTGAGTATTCCGACCTGTTTCATATCAGCCAACACGCCATCGTCTTGCGCGACATGGAAGGCTTTGGCACAAAGAGTGTCACCAACCTGCTTGCAGCCACAGAAAAGGCGCGTCAGGTAGAGGCACGCCGACTCCTCTTTGCCCTCAACATCCCGTTGGTAGGCCAGGATGTCTGCACCCGTCTGCTCACTGCCTATTCTCTGGAGGAACTTATCCAGACGGCACGCAACACGCAGGACGACGCCGTCTTTGCTTCTATCTCGGGCATAGGACCGGAAAAGAGCACATCGTTCGTCCGCTGGATGAAGGACTGCCGCCATGCGGAAATGCTTGACCACCTACTTCCCGAATTGGAGATAACCCAGCCTGACAGTACACCGTCGGGAGCAAGGTGTCAGGGACTAACCTTCGTTGTCACGGGCGACGTGCATCATTACAAAAACCGCAACGAACTCAAGGCGTACATCCAAAGTCAAGGGGGCAAGGTGACGGGATCTGTTTCCAAATCTACTTCCTTCCTCATCAACAATGACGTGACAAGCACGTCGAGCAAGAATGCCAAGGCGCAGCAACTTGGCATCCCCATCATTTCGGAAGATGAGTTCATCGAGAGATTTTCTGACCAGGAGTCATAGGAGCTAATACACAGAAGGCTTCAAATCATTACATTTGAAGCCTTCGTCATATACCATAGTCGGTCAAGACTGTCTATATCACAAGCAGTCTTAACCGCTTTTTTTTACTGCTGCGACTGGAAGATAAGCAACTGGTCGAGCACCACCATGGCAGCCATGGCCTCGACGATAGGGACGGCACGGGGCAAGACACAAGGGTCGTGTCGGCCTTTTCCTTGCATGGTGACAGGCTTTCCCGCGACGTCAACAGTCTGCTGGTCGCGCAAGAGCGTAGGGGCAGGCTTGAAAGCAACGCGGAAATAGATGTCCTCTCCATTGCTGATGCCTCCCTGGATGCCACCACTATGATTGGTGAGCGGCTTGATGCGGCCGTCGTCTGTCGTGGTCCACGAATCGTTGAGCTGACTTCCCAAAAGGGGAAGCGCATCAAATCCCGAACCATAGTCGAAGCCTTTCGCGGCATTGATGCTCATCATGGCCGAGGCGAGGCAAGCCTGCAACTTGGAGAACTCTGGCTCGCCCAAGCCCGCAGGACAGCCTTTGATGACACAGGTGACAGTGCCTCCCACCGTGTCGCCAAGAGCGCGAACACGACGGATAAGGGCTGCCATCTCCTCGGCATAGGCCGGAGAGGGGCAGCGCACGGCGTTCTCTTCTATCAAAGATGGATCAAAAACATCGTGAGCAAGGTCCAAGGGAAGTCGGACGTCGCCCACCTGCGAGGTGAAAGCCGTGACGGAAATGCCGTGGCGCCGCAATGCCAATTTGGCGAAAGCGCCGCCTACGACCCGCGAGAGTGTGATGCGGGCCGAAGAGCGTCCGCCTCCTCGATAGTCGCGGAGGCCGTACTTCTTCTGATAGGTATAGTCGGCATGGGACGGACGATAGAGTGTGCGATAAGTAGCATAGTCCTCGGGACGAGCATCCGTATTGGGAACAAGAAAACCAATGGGTGTTCCCGTGGTCTTGCCCTCAAAGATGCCACTCAGCAGACGCACCTTGTCGGTCTCTTTGCGCCCCGTGGTAAGCGGGCTCTGACCTGGGCGACGACGGTCCAGCTCTCGCTGAATGAAGGCCTCATCGACCGCTACGCCCGAAGGCATGCCGTCGATGACGCCACCGACTCCCTCGCCATGGCTCTCACCAAACGTAGTGAGCGTGTAGAGTGTACCAAACGTGTTGCGCATCGCCGGCCCAATGACTGATCATTAGTGGCAGCCGCAGCCACCACCCTCACCATCACCACAATGGCAGCCACCCTCGCCGTCGCCGTCACAATGGCAATCGCCACCGTCGCCACAACCGCCACCGCAGTCACCGCAATGTCCACTGCAATGATGCTGCTTGCTCTTCTCGACGAAGTCGTTGACTTCCTCCTCGGTAGCGGGGCGGTTCTCGATGATGCGTCCCTTGAAATGGAGATCCTTGCCTGCGAGCGGATGGTTCATATCCACCGTCACCGTGTCGTCGTCCACCGAGACGACATAGCCAAGATGGCGCTGACCGTTCTCGTCGGCCAAGGGGATAACTGCGCCAGCAAAGACATTGGCCTCGTCAAAGACACCATCGGGCGAGAACATCTTCTTGGGGAGCGTGGCACGCCCTTTGGGGTCGTACTCGCCATAGGCCTCGGCATGGGGAAGGACAAAATCGTAATCGACCCCCGTCACAAACTCTGCCAAACGGGTCTCGAACGAGGGAAGGAGCATACCTATCTCTGTATAAATAGAGAGGGGCTGGTCCTCGGTGATTTGCTCTTTGAGCACTTCCTGACCATTCTCCTCAATGTACAACTGATAGGTTGCGGATATAAAACGATGTGACATTTTTATTTTCTATTAGTTTGTTATTCAAAATTGCATCGCATCAGCCCAACAGCGTCAACGAATAAAGATAGACTACCGCAGCGGGAAGGGCCATGAGCGACGAGTCGAAGCGATCGAGCATGCCTCCATGACCAGGGATTACATTGCCACTGTCCTTGACGCCGATGGCACGCTTGAGGAGACTCTCCACAAGGTCGCCCCACGTGCCGAAGACGCAGACTACCAGGCCGAGCCCCATCCACTGCCACTCATTGAGGACATGGGGTGCTGCTCCTTGATTGACATACCACCCTATCAGGTAGGAAACAACCAGCACGAGCACGCCGCCACCAATGCTTCCCTCCCAGGATTTGCCTGGGCTGACGCGTGGAAAGAGCTTGTGCTTTCCCAGCAAGGATCCAGCACAATAGGCTCCCGTATCATTGGTCCAAAGGAGCACGAAGATGCTCAGGGGCAAAAGCATATCGACCGTGAGCATTCCCTCGGGAGTGGTCTGAAAAGCCAATACGTTGACCATCGAGAACGGGAGGGCAATATACATCTGTCCGAGCATCGTGTAAGCCCAACAATGGAGCGGATTCTCATTCTTGAGATAGAGTTCGGCGATGAACAGATAGATAATCGAAAGAATGTAGGGGATGTACGCACTGAAGCCTTCGACGAAGCCCATACGCTGCCCTGCCACTGCCACGAAGAAATAGACTCCCGCCGCCGTGGAAATAAAGCGGTTGACACTGATGCCTTTTTGGTCATTGACCAGTCCGCTAAACTCCCATAGCGTCATGCCGGTGATGACAGCAAAGAGGACGACCATATAATGGGGGCGCGTGAAGCCGAGCACCATGATGGCTACAAAGAGCGCACCAAAGATAGATCGCGTGATCAGATTTTTCTGTTTTTCGCTCATCATTCCTTCTCCTTATCCTCTGTGTCGTCTTCTGCGTGGTCGTCTTTCTCGGCCTCCGCCTTCTCATGCTCCTCCTGGGCCTTTCTGACCGCCTCGGGCATGTTCTCCAGTCGCAACTCGTTCTTCTCTTCCTCGGCCATCAACTCCTGCGTGCGGCTCGACCAAGGACGCTTGCCGAAGATGCGCTCCACATCCTCCGCCATAACTACCTCCTTCTCCACGAGCAACTGGGCCAGCTGGGCGTGTCCCTCCTTGTGTTCGTCGAGGATCTGCTTGGCGCGATCATACAGCTGGTTGACTATCTTCAGCACCTCTTCATCGATCAGACATGCGGTCTTTTCGCTGTAAGGCTTTTGGAAACCATACTCGCTGTTGTCGTAGTAGCATATATTGGGGAGCTTGTCGCTCATACCATAATAAGTCACCATGCTAAAGGCAGCCTTCGTGGCACGCTCCAAATCATTCATGGCTCCCGTCGAGATATGACCCGTGAAGAGTTGTTCGGCGGCACGTCCTCCTAAGAGCGAGCACATCTCGTCGAGCATCTGCTCCTTGGTGGAAATAGGACGTTCCTCGGGCATGTACCAAGCTGCACCGAGGGCTTGTCCACGCGGCACGATGGTCACCTTGATCAGCGGGTTGGCAAACTCGCAGAACCAGCTCACCGTGGCATGGCCAGCCTCATGGATGGCGATAGTACGCTTTTCGTCCGCTGTCATCACTTTGGTTTTCTTCTCCAGTCCGCCAACGATGCGATCGACGGCATCGAGGAAGTCCTGATAGCCCACTTCCTTCTTGTCATGGCGGGCCGCTATCAAGGCAGCCTCATTGCAGACATTGGCAATATCAGCACCCGAGAATCCAGGCGTCTGACGCGCCAAGAGGTCCAAGTCGATATTCTTGTCGAGCTTCAGCGGCTTCATGTGTACCTGGAAGATAGCCTTGCGCTCAGGCAGATCGGGCAGATCAACACGTATCTGACGGTCGAAGCGTCCCGCACGAAGCAACGCCTTGTCAAGCATATCCACACGGTTTGTAGCCGCAAGGACGATCACGCCCGAGTTGCTGCCGAAGCCATCCATCTCCGTGAGCAGCGCATTGAGTGTATTCTCGCGCTCGTCATTGCCGCCCATAGCAGGATTTTTGGAGCGTGCTCGTCCCACGGCATCGATCTCGTCGATAAAGATGATACAGGGAGCCTTCTCCTTGGCCTGCTTGAAGACATCGCGGACACGACTGGCACCCACGCCGACAAACATCTCGACAAAGTCGGAACCACTCATAGAGAAGAAAGGCACTGCCGCTTCGCCTGCCACGGCCTTGGCCAGCAAGGTCTTACCTGTTCCCGGAGGACCAATGAGGAGGGCTCCCTTGGGAATCTTGCCACCCACATCGGTATACTTCTTCGGATTCTTGAGAAACTCTACGATTTCCTGCACCTCCTGTTTGGCTCCTTCCTGGCCTGCCACGTCCTTGAAGGTGATATTCAGTTCGTCAGCCTTCTCATAGAGCTTGGCTTTCGACTTACCGACGTTAAAGATGCCACCGGCACCTCCTCCGCCGCCACTCATCCTGCGCATCATCCACATCCAGAAGGCGATGAGCAGCACCCAGGGCAGAAGGCTCAACAGAATGTCGGTGAAGACATTGCCCTTCTCGTTATTGTAGCTGAAGCCGCTGATCTTTTTCGTCTTGATGGCTTGGTTGAGCATCGTCTCCAAGTTGTCAACAGAACCGATCTCCACTACCACGTAGGGCTCGGGGCCCGTCTGCTTCACATGGGCCTTGAAGATATCATTGATATGCTCGGGCCGGACATACATCTTGAGCGTGCTCTCATTCTTATTGACGACCACGCGAGAGGCCCATCCCTTATTGACATATTCGACAAACTGGGTATAGTCCTTCTTCACGCTCACCGAAGTGTTGCCCAAACCTCCGTCCTTACCAGTCGCGAAGAAGGCCACGGCGAGCGATATGATGACCAGCGCATAGATCCAGTTCATATTGAACTTGGGCATACGCGGTCCACCCCCATTGTCTGTATTCATTGGTTTTTGATTATCCATTAGCTCTTGGAAAAGATAAAGTTGTCAGTTTTCAATCCAGATCCGGGATTCTCGTCAGTTTCGCATCCTCCCAAAGATGCTCGAGGTCATAAAACTCCCTCGCCTCGGGAAGGAAGATATGAACCATCACATCCACGAAGTCGATGGCGACCCACTGCGCCAGGCCCAAACCAATGCAGCTGACAGGCTTCTCACCCTCTGCCTCCCAGACGTAGTCGCCCACGCTTCCAGCAATAGCCTCTACCTGTGTCGGCGAGTTGCCTTGGCAGATGATAAAGTAACTACATACGGCTCCGTCGGTTTGCGTCAGGTCAGCAACGACAATGCCGCTGCCCTTCTTATCCTGGATTCCCTTAATAATCGAATCTACTAATTTTTGAGATTTATTCATTCAAAGTCATTCAATTTAAAATAGATTGCAAAGGTAAGCCTATTTGGGTAAACGGCAAAGGAAATAACTATTTTTAGTATAGACTGGGTCCAAAAATGGATCAATGGAAAAGGAGGGCAGCCCGCATCAGCGGAACTACCCTCCTCCATTACTCTATGATCGCATTATTCTTTGTTTTTAGCGCACGATCGTGGTACGGCCATTGATGACATAGACGCCAGGACGGAGGCCGCGGAGCGTTTCGGCCTGCAAAAGCACCTGTCGGCCATCCGTGGTGAAGACGTTGTAGCGACGGGCGTCAGTTTTGTTATCGACAATCGATATGCCGTCGGCGAGGCTTCCGATGGTGAAGTTGTCGATGATGATCTGCTGGTCCTCCTCCATCGCCTCATCGGCCACAATCTTGAGTTGCGGGATGAAGTAGCGAGACTGGAAGAGCGAGTCGGGCAGGTCAAACTGCACCTCCTGCCATCCCTCACGGAAGTTCTCTGAAAGGTCGGCCTCCCAGACCACGTCTGTCTCCGTGCCGTTAGGCTGCTTGAAGTTGACAGAAAGGCGTGCGGGGACATCAGTCGGCGCCTTGTAATAGAACTTCATCACGGGCGAGGTGGTGCTGGTGGCAGCTACCTTTCCAAACACGACGAGCGTTTGCGACGGCGTAGTGGCGTTGAAGCTGACCGCACCATTGTCGTTGTCAAAGGTGTCAAACGTCGTGAAACCAGCATTCATGCCAGCACCGACATACATAATAAGGATGTGGCCACCCTGATTCTGATTGGCGAAACTCTGACGGTAGGGAAGCGCATAGGGCTCACCCACGAGCATCGACACCTTGCCGAAACCGCTCGATCCGAGGGTGTTGAAGGCGCGGACGGCCCACCACTTAAACTGTTGTACGCCCTCGTCAGTGTTCAAGTCTTTGACGGTAAACTCCGTGGCTCCTCCACCGATCACTCCGATCTGGTCGGTGACGGTGTTCTCATCCTCCAGGTCATAAATGCGGCAAGCAACATCCTTCTGGTTGATCACTCCGCCATAGAGACCCGTGACAGGCTCCCAATAGAGGCGCACCTGCGTCTGCTGGTCGTCGGCGTGGACGACGGGAGGAGCGGGATAGTCGAGGCCTGCGTAGGTCGTCGCGTCCGTACGTGCGCCCTGTCCTGCCTCGTTGTAGCAATAGATGCGATAGGTGTTCACACCCTTGACAGCATTCTCGTCCACGACGCTCACAGCATCGCCAGGACGAAGGCCACCCTCTTGCTGGGCAAGCACGGCGTCGCCTTTCAGCACCTCGTAGCGGGTGATGGCCGTCAGCTCGGCACCGTTGTACGTCTTCGTCGGAAGATTGAAGTCCAGCGTCACCTTCAGCTCACCCGTCTGGTCGGGCGTGACCTTCAGGTTCTCCACCTGTGCGGGCGAAGCAGGATCACAACCCGGGCTCACACTGACCGAGTCGATGAAGATATTGATGGAAGCCGGATTGGAGGTGGCATGGAAACCGATATAATAGGTACCATCCTCGGGAGCCGTGATCACTTTCTCGAAGAGACGGTTCTCCGTATTGTCCAGTTCGGTATCTTCGGTGATCACCTGGTCCAGTTCTGCCACCGTCGTACCCTTGCCCCAATACACTTCCAGGTGCTCGGGGAAATAGGAGCGGGCTACACAAGCCTTGTAGCTGACCACATAGTTGCGGCCCTTCTCCAGATGGATGGGAGGCGTGATGAGCCAATCGTTGCCACTATTCTCGGGGTCAGCATTGTAGCGTGCGGCTTTGTAGTAGCTATCCCACGACCAAGTGGAGCCGTCATGATTGGCATCCACGACGGTGTAGTTGTCTATGCCCTCGGGGAAGTCGTCGAAGAACGGCACCTCCAGCGGATCGCCCACGACCAGATTGTTGCTCAGCGTGCGCGCACTGGTCTGCGTCGTGTTGACGGCCTCGACCGAGTACTGGTAGCTGGTGAGCGCAGAGCCGCTCGCCAGGTCTATCTGCAGGCTGTTGGCAGTCACGCCCTGGCGGAAGGCCGTATGCTCCCCGCCTTTCACGCGATAAATATTATAGGTAAGGTTGCCCATGTAGCCCTCGTGGAGTCCCGTCGTGGGAGCGACCCACGAGAGTGTGGCCTTGTTGCCCTGACCCTGCTTGAGCGTGACCTCCGTGGGAGCCAGCGGCTGATCGTAGCCGACATAGGTTTCGGCAGTAGCCTTCGGGCTCGGTCCCACACTGTTCTTGGCAACCAGGACAAACTCCGTCTCTCCCTCTGGCAGGTTGCTCAATGTGGCATTGACCTTTGCACCCGGAGCAGCCTGGGCCGTGGCCACAACGCTGCCGTTGGCCTTGATCTCGTAGGTAAGCTGGCCTGTCAGGTTGTCATCGCCATCAAAGGTCTTCGTGGGGAGCGTGAACGTGGCCGTGCCGGAAGTGGCGGGAGCATCAAAATGGACCGCAAAGTCATGGATGGCAGCAGGAGCCTTGTCTTCGGCCAACGGCGGCAGCACATTGAGCGCGAGCTGCTGATAAGGAGAGGCACACACGCGCGTGACGGAAGCATCGTCCAGGTCCACCGTGTAGAGCGTACACTCACCGTTGGCGTCGGTGGCAGCCCAATAGAACACATCGGTCTTGGGATCGACGACGGCACCCTGGGAATAGGCCATTCCACTGGCATCCGTGACACGGACTCCCGTCGAGCCGATACGGGTCTCCTCGCCCGTGGTGCGATCGATGCGGTAGAGGTCGCCATCGTCGGTGATACCGTAGCAGTCGCCCTGGCTGGTGATTCCCATCGCCAAGTAGAGATTGTCGGTCTCTGCGATCGTGGTGCGGGTCTTGGTGTCGTAATCGACCACACCAAACTCCCAGCTCTGCATCGTCTGATCAGTAAACTCACCAAACACCTCGCCCGTCTTGGGGTCGGTGGCGGTGGCATAAGCGATCAGGCTCCGGTTGGAGACATTGGTCACTTCTCCATCATACTCGCCCGTTTCCAGGTCGAACCACCCGTACCACAGGAAGATGATGCCATACTCGATCATGGACTGGTCGAGATAAAGTCCGCAAAGTTTGCCGTCCTTGATGGTGGAGCCTGCATTGAACAGCGACTTGTCAAACGGCGCGTAAGTGGTCACGTCGGTGGGCGTGGCCGGATCATAGGACATCAGTCCCATGTAGTCGCCCAGTGCATTGGCGTAAAACACGGAATGCTGCGGTGCCTTCAGCACCTGACTTGCCTGGCGGGCCTTGCGACTCTTGGTCCCTGTAGCTACAGGGGGCACGCCACCCTTACCGTGGTTGACCAACTTGCTGAACTTGAAGTTCTTGGGTACATGGATGGCTCCCGCACCCCAACCGTCGCCCTCGCCAACGGCCTGCGCGCAGATCGGCAGAGCCAGCGTCAGGGCTACGAGCAACAATGCAAAACGATGAATACGTTTCCTCATGATGTGTTGTCTAAAAAGTATTCTATGTGCCCTGGAGTCGCCAACGATAGTCTTTAATTACGTCTCTCCAAAGGCGTTAACGGCTTCAAAATTACACAAAAGAATCGAAACAAGCAAAAGATATGGGTGTTTTTTCTAAAACAAAGCCGGAACTAGCTCGAAACAAAGCCGAAACTAGCCCGAAACAAAGGCTAACGTTTTACCCACAACTAACAAGGCAGAGGGAATGGGCCCCTACGGAGGAGCACGTTCCCTCTGCCTTGTTGCGTTTCAATTTGCGAAAACGCAAAACAGTCTGTCAGGCCTCAGATGCTATCCATCATGACATCTTCGTCGTCCTGCGCTGGCTCATCCGGATGGCCTTGGCGTCCGAACAACTCTCCCGCCAACTCGTCCATCAGTCCGCCCATAGCTTCGTCAAGCATGCGGCCAATGGGCTGGGTGATGCTCTCGCGCACTTTCTGCTTGACATTTTCCTCCAAGCGCCGCTTGGTCTCCTCCGCATAGCGATGAGCCAATTGCTTGAGCGACGACTTGTCGATGGTGAACACATGGCCCAGCACACCCACAGAGACCACGGGAGCCTTGTCGGCGTAGTGGATGCGCCCCAGCGAACAGACCAAGTAGTTGTCCACCGTGAGCGCGTTGCCGACCACCATCGTCACCACCTGGCGGGTGGCACCTCCAGCCAAGGACTTCATGGCCGTCGAGAAGGGATCGTCGGAGTCTATGGAGTCGATCTGCAGGGCCTCGCCCATCGTTTCCGCCACCACACCCGAGATGGCCTCGGCGTGCTGCTCGGGTTTCGGACAAGTGGCCACCAGCAGTCCTGCCAACAAGAGCAACATCGCCAGCACCACCCACAAACAACCACCCCGATGCTTACGAGATCCACGGTCAACGGATGGAGGAACGGTGCGCTCGCTCTCAGACTGCGCGGAAGGCTGCGGAGCGTAGCCTTGGACCACATCGGGGCCCTCCCCTATCCTTTCGCCGACGATAACTTGCTCCCCACCCGAAGCATTGCTTACCCCCGGGCCCGAAGGACTGCTTACGTCAGAACCAGAGGAAATATTCACCCCTGAGTCCATGATCGGTTGAAACTGCTGCGCAGCCGTCTGTTGGCGGAGGATCGGTCGAAGCGCTTCCACCTGCCAGGCGGGTTGCCATGATCCGCCATCAGCAGCCATCACCAACGACTCCGCACCGATGCCACGAGCTGCCAACTCGGCCACGCTGTAAGGGCCACGCTTCTCGCTGCCCACACTAAGATAGTATTCCATTTTTCTATTTCCTTATCTGTTTTTTGAGACCAATAAGACGCGATTTGCCACCTCTACCGGACAATACGGACTCCTCAAGACGGCAAGTTATCTTTTTGGCGTGCGAATGTAAGTAGAAATAATGAATACACCAAAAATCGCTGGTTATATTTTGCTTTTTTAAGCATAAGGACTCTTTTCACCCTGCCAAAAACCAGATTTCTCATGCAATCTGGGAGGCCAATGGATGGAAAGGAAATAAAAAAACGCTTGAAAATACCAAAAAATGGGTATCGCTTGTTTGTGGTATGAGATTTTTTCATTACCTTTGCGAAACAAATAATACAGTATAGAAAACAACCATACCAAACAGCTGAAGAATGTTTGAGAATCTAAGCGACCGACTTGAACGGTCATTTAAGATACTGAAAGGTGAGGGAAAAATCACCGAGATCAATGTCGCCGAGACGCTGAAGGACGTGCGCCGCGCGCTGCTCGATGCGGATGTCAACTACAAAGTGGCCAAGAGTTTCACGGACGACGTGAAGCGCAAAGCATTGGGCATGAACGTGCTGACCGCCGTCAAGCCAGGCCAGCTCATGGTGAAGATTGTCCACGACGAGCTGGCAGAGCTCATGGGTGGCGAGACCGTCGGCATCAAACTGACCAACAAGCCCGCCATCATCCTGATGAGCGGTCTGCAAGGTTCGGGTAAGACCACGTTCAGCGGCAAGCTCGCCAACATGCTCAAGCAGAAAGACCACCGCAAGCCCCTGCTGGTGGGTTGCGACGTGTATCGTCCTGCCGCCATCGAGCAGTTGCGCGTGGTGGGAAGCCAGATAGACGTGCCCGTCTATGCTGAGGACGACAACAAGAACGTCAACGAGATAGCAGACCACGCCCTTCAGGAGGCCAAGGCGAAAGGCTACGACACGGTGATCATCGATACCGCCGGACGCTTGGCAGTGGACGAGCAGATGATGGCCGAGATAGAAAGCCTGAAGAATCATGTTCGTCCCGACGAGACCTTGTTTGTCGTCGACTCCATGACGGGACAGGATGCCGTCAACACGGCCAAGACCTTCAACGACCGTCTGGACTTCGACGGTGTGGTGCTGACCAAACTCGACGGCGATACCCGCGGCGGTGCCGCGCTGAGTATCCGCACGGTGGTGACCAAGCCCATCAAGTTTATTGGTACGGGCGAGAAGATGGAAGCCATCGACCTGTTCCACCCAGCCCGTATGGCCGACCGAATCCTCGGCATGGGCGACGTGGTCTCGCTGGTGGAGCGCGCCCAGGAGCAATTTGATGAGGAAGAAGCCAAGCGACTGGAGAAGAAGATTCGTAAGAACCAGTTCGACTTTAACGACTTCTACAATCAGATCCAGCAGATCAAGAAGATGGGCAACATCAAAGAGTTGGCCAGCATGATCCCTGGTGTGGGCAAAGCCATCCGCGACGTCGATATCGACGACAACGCCTTCAAGGGCATCGAAGCCATCATCCAGAGCATGACTCCGCAGGAGCGCACACATCCCGAGGTGCTCAACACCTCACGCCGCCGCCGTATCGCATCGGGATCGGGCACGAGCATCCAGGAGGTGAACAAGCTCATCAAGCAGTTTGACCAGACCCGCAAGATGATGAAGATGGTCACGGGTGCCAACATGAAGGGCATGATGGGACGAATGAAAAACATGAAGGGCACAGGTATGCCCCCCATGAATTAGTCCTCGTGCATTATTATATGGTTCGCGCGCGTTCATTATATATAGTATAAACGTACATACGGCAGCATCGTATTGCGGACATACTGTGATGGCGCGCCAACCATTCAACTAAAAACCAAACAGAATTTTCCCCTGCCTCGCCCCTCACGGGAGGGACAGAACGAAAGAAATAGATTATAAACGCGGGGACGCGAGACCATCCGTAGCCCACACCTTAGGAAGGGCTGGACGAGCCACCGTGTTCCCATAACAACACCTAACCATATGGAACTGATTGACGGCAAAGCTACTGCAACGGCCATCAAGGCCGAAATTGCCGACGAAGTGAGCAAGATTGTCGCCGCTGGTGGCAAACGTCCTCATCTGGCCGCTGTCCTTGTAGGACACGACGGCGGCTCTGAGACGTACGTGAAAAACAAGGTTATCTCCTGCGAGCAGTGCGGTTTTACCTCGACGCTCATCCGCTATGAGGATGACGTGACGGAGGAAGAGCTGCTGGCTTGTGTTGACCGCCTCAACAAAGACGAGGATGTTGATGGCTTCATCGTTCAGCTGCCGCTGCCGAAGCATATCGACGAGCAAAAGGTCATCATGGCTATCGACTACCGCAAGGACGTGGACGGTTTCCACCCCATCAACGTCGGTCGCATGGACATCGGACTGCCTTGCTTCATCTCCGCCACTCCGCTGGGCATCATGACCCTTCTGGACCGTTACAATATCAAGACTTCTGGCAAGAAGTGTGTCATTCTCGGACGCAGCAACATCGTCGGCAAGCCGATGGCCTCGCTGATGATGCAGAAGTGCTATGGCGACGCCACGGTCACGGTTTGCCACTCCCGCTCGGCCACGCTGAAAGAAGAGTGCCGTGAGGCTGACATCGTCATCGCCGCCATTGGCCGTCCCGAGTTTGTCACGGCCGACATGGTGAAAGAAGGCGCTGTCGTCATCGATGTCGGCACGACGCGCGTGCCCGATGCGACCCGCAAGAGCGGCTTCCGCCTCTGCGGCGACGTGAAGTTTGACGAGGTAGCACCGAAGTGTTCCTACATCACGCCCGTACCGGGCGGCGTTGGTCCCATGACCATCTGCTCGCTGATGAAGAACACCTTGGCAGCAGGCAAGAAGGAGTACTATAAGTAATGGAGCCCATGACTGCCGAGGAATGGTATCAGAAAGGTAACGAATATCGCAAGCAGGGCGACTGGAAACACGCCATCGACTGCTACTTGGAAGCCATCGAGCTCGACGCCGAGTCGCCAGCCGTGGAAGCCAAGAAGATGATCGACGACATTCTGAACTTCTATCATAAAGACGCATATAATCCCTAATCAAGGCCGCTCGGGGCGGACGCAGCTCTGTCCCAACGACTTAACTAAAAAATTCAAATCAATATGAGCAAGATTAAAGGTGCGATTGTGGTCGACACCGAGCGTTGCAAGGGATGCCAACTGTGCATCGTTGCATGCCCGAAGGATGTGATCCAACTGGCACAGAAGAAAGTCAACGTTCACGGCTATCCGTACGCGGAGCCTGTTTTCGCCGACAAATGTATTGGCTGCGCTTCATGCGCCATTGTTTGCCCGGACGGATGTATTACTGTTTATAAGAAAAAAGTGGAGGAATAAGGTATGGCTGAGAAAGAAGTAAAATTGATGAAGGGTAATGAGGCTATCGCACACGCGCTGATTCGCTGCGGTGCCGACGCCTTCTTCGGATACCCTATTACCCCGCAGACAGAGATTATCGAGACCCTCTCCGCCCTGAAGCCTTGGGAGACCTCCGGCATGGTAGTAGTCCAGGCTGAGAGCGAGGTGGCCTCTATCAATATGGTCTATGGTGGCGCTGGTGCTGGTAAGCGTTGCGTCACGACCTCTTCCTCACCGGGTGTGTCCCTGATGCAGGAGGGTATTTCCTACATGGCTGGTGCCGAGATTCCTGGTGTCATCGTCAACGTGCAGCGTGGCGGTCCTGGTCTGGGTACGATCCAGCCTTCACAGTCCGACTATTTCCAGTCAACTCGTGGTGGTGGCAACGGCGACTACTATGTCATCGTGCTTGCCCCGAACTCTGTCCAGGAGATGGCAGACTTCGTAGACCTTTCCTTCGAGCTGGCGTTCAAGTATCGCTGCCCGGCCATGATTCTCTCCGATGGTGTCATCGGTCAGATGATGGAGAAGGTCGTTCTCCCCGACGAGAAGCCTCGCCTCTCTGACGAGGAGGTGAAGAAGCGCTACCCGTGGGCCACCTTCGGCCGCACGCCGGATCGCGATCCGAACATCATGACTTCCTTGGAGCTGAAGCCCGAGGTGATGGAGGAGCGCAACCTCGCCCTCCAGGCCAAGTATGAGGAGATCCGCAACAATGAGGTTCGCTACGAGACTCAGCAGTGTGAGGACGCCGACTACGTCATCGTCAGCTTCGGTTCTGCCGCCCGTATCGGCGAGAAGGCCATGGAGTTGGCCCGCGAGGAAGGCCTGAAGGTAGGTATCTTCCGTCCGATCACCTTGTGGCCGTTCCCGACCAAGCAGATCGAGGAGCTTGCCAAGAACAAGAAGGGTATCCTCGTGAGCGAGTTCAACGCTGGCCAGATGGTCGAGGATGTCCGCTTGGCTGTCAATGGTGCCATCCCCGTGGAGCACTTCGGCCGCCTGGGTGGTATCGTTCCTTCACCCGAGGAGATTGTTGACGCACTGAAAACGAAGTTGGTAAAATAGTCGAATCAAATGGATAACCGGCTATCAACCGGCTTTCCCTTAAAAAGAAGAATCAAATGGCAAACGACATTATTGCACCAGAGAATCTGGTATATAAGAAACCAAAACTGATGAACAACGTCCCGATGCACTACTGTCCGGGATGTTCTCACGGTGTAGTCCATAAGCTCGTGGCCGAGGTCATCGAGGAGATGGGCATGGAGGACAAGACCGTCGGTGTCTGCCCGGTAGGTTGCTCCGTGTTCGCATACCGCTACCTCGACATCGACTGGTCTGAGGCAGCCCACGGACGCGCTCCCGCTGTGGCTACGGCTATCAAGCGCGTATGGCCCGACCGCCTGGTGTTCACCTACCAGGGCGACGGCGATATGGCTTGTATCGGTAGTGCTGAGACGCTCCACGCCCTCAACCGTGGCGAGCACATCACGATGATCTTCATCAACAACGCCATCTACGGTATGACGGGTGGTCAGATGGCTCCCACCACGCTGATCGGCCAGAAGACCGTCACGTGCCCCTACGGCCGCGATCCGAAGATCCACGGCTGGAACCTCAACATCACGGAGCTGGCAAGCCACCTCAAGGGTACCCGCTACGTCACACGCCAGAGCGTTGACACCGTAGCCTCTATCCGCCAGGCCAAGAAGGCCATCCGCAAAGCCTTCGAGGCCAACATGGCTGGCAAGGGAAGCTGCCTCATCGAAATCGTGGCAACGTGCAACACGGGCTGGAAGCTCTCACCGGTCAAGGCCAACGAGTGGATGCGTGAGAATATGTTCAAGGAGTACATCAAGGGTGACATGAAGGACACCCTCGACCAGGAGATTCCCGAGCTCTAATCATCATTCCTTCTCTTAACACAAGAAACAGCAATTATGAAAACAGAAATCATTATCAGCGGTTTCGGAGGACAGGGTTGCCTCTCAATGGGAAAGATTCTGGCTTACTCCGGACTGATGGAAAATAAAGAGGTGACGTGGATGCCGGCCTACGGTCCTGAGCAGCGTGGTGGTACGGCCAGTGTGACCGTCATCGTCAGCGACGAGCGCATTTCCTCACCGATTCTCAGCAAGTACGATGTGGCTATCGTCCTCAACCAGCCTTCCCTCGACAAGTTCGAGTCAAAGGTGAAGCCGGGCGGTATCCTCATCTACGACGGCAACGGTATCATCAACCCGCCGACCCGCAAGGACATCACGGTCTATCAGATTGATGCTACGGACAAGGCTGCCGAGATGAAGAACTCCAAGGTGTTCAACATGATCGTTTTGGGCGGTCTGCTCAAGGTTTGCCCCGTTGTGAGCACCGAGGGCTTGAACAAGGCTCTCTTCAAGTCGCTCCCGGAGCGCCACCACAAGCTCATTCCTCTCAACATGGAGGCCGTGAGCGAGGGTATGAAGATCATCGAGAAGAAGGAGATCTAATTCAAGACAAGATTGACTGGGAAGGCTCTCAAGGTTTGGCATTCCAAGGTTTCATCCTTTGCCCTGTCCCGTAGAGCCCTACCCGATATAGACACAAGGGAGAAGAAACGCCGCATCCATCTTGGCGCTTCCTCTCCCTTGATCTATATTCATTACCCTTGATTTATAAAGATGTTTTCTCGCCCTTGTCCCATAAAAGGAGCTTCTGGGTTATATTGAGACAATATGTAAAGTTGCCTCGTCCGGAAAAGGGAGAAAGTGTTCGGTAATTCCCCTATTCTCATAGGTTTTTCCCTATTTATGATTACCAAACGTCTTTTTACCCCCTAAATATTTGTTCATATCGGTTTTTTTTCTTTACTTTGCACCCGAAATGATTGAGAGAATAAACTTTCATAACATAAAATTTTAAATTTAGAGAGACATGAAAAAGTTCGTTTTGATGATGGCCTCTGCGCTTTTCGCAGTTTCGGCATCAGCACAGACTGTGCAGGAAAGCAAGACTTTCGACAACTTCTACGTCGGTATCAATGGTGGTCTTTCAACCAAGACAACTGGCCACAAGTGGCTTAGCGGTCTGAACCCCAACGCCAGCCTCCGCATCGGCCGTTGGTTCACTCCGGTCTTCGGTTTGGCTGCTGAGGGAACAGCATACTTCAACTCAAAGGCATGGGTCCCCGAGCCTGTCCGCAAGCCGCACACGGTTGTCACCTATAGCAACGTGAGCCTGCTCGGTACCATCAACGTCAGCAACTGGGTTGCTGGCTACAAGGGCGAGCCGCGTCCCTTCGAGGTGATCGCAGTAGCTGGCCTCGGCTGGGGTCACGCCTACGGTCCTGGTGAGTCTATCCTCGAGAAGAACGACCAGCTCACCTCTAAGTTGGGTCTCGACTTCACCTACAACTTCGGTTCCAACAAGGCTTGGCAGCTCTACCTCGAGCCGTCTATCAACTACGCTGTCGCTGGCACGCACGCCACTGGCTTCGATGATGACACCGAGTACAACCTCAACCGCAGCGCCTTCCAGCTCAACCTCGGTATCAACTACAAGTTCGGCAACAGCAACGGCACGCACAACTTCGTGATCGTTACTCCGCGCGACCAGGCCGAGATCGACGCTCTCAACGCTCAGATCAACGAGCTCCGCAACCGCAAGCCGGAGGTGATCGAGAAGGTTGTCGAGAAGCGCGTAGAGGTTCCTGCTCCCGCAGCTAAGACTGTCAGCGTTTCTGACCTCATCTTCGTCACCTTCGCTCAGGGCAAGTCTGCTCTCACCAACGACGCCAAGAAGGCTCTCGACGCTGTCAAGGAGGGTTCACACGTTCAGGTTGTCGGTACTGCTTCTCCTGAGGGTTCTAAGGAGATCAACGACCGTCTGTCTCAGGCTCGTGCCGACGTGGTCGCTAAGTACCTCAAGGGTCGTGGCGTGATCGTCGACGAGGCTACTGGTAAGGGCGTTCAGGGCACTACCTCTAACCGTCTGGCTATCGTTTACGTCAAGTAAGCATAGACAATAGACAGAAGATTACACCAAGGGACCATTCCCTTCAAGTAATATCACATCGAATCCCCAGTGCGCTCATCGTACTGGGGATTTTTGTATCAACACTCACCTTAAGTCTTTCCCCTCCATCCTACTCCACTGGATAATAATCCTGTCAAGTACACAGTAAACCGAGCAGGAATACACGCCAAACCACCTATATACAACAAGCCCGTCACCACTATATTCGGAGGGCGACGGGCTCGTTGCTTGACGTACTCGTTGTTTTTATGTACTTGTAGTTTTATGTAGGAGTATAAGGATTATAAGCCGAAGAAACCTTATGCTTCCTTCTTCTCCTCGGTGTCAGCCTTGCGGCGGGTACTGCGCTTGCGCTTCGGCTTTTCAGCCTTTCCGTTCTCCACCTTGACGCCAGCCAACTCCGGATCGATCAGGATGCGTCCACAATACTCACAGACGATAATCTTCTTGTGCATCTTGATGTCGAGCTGACGCTGGGGCGGAATCTTATTGAAGCAGCCACCACAGGCGTCACGCTGCACATAGACGATACCCAGTCCGTTGCGCGCACTCTTGCGGATGCGCTTGAAGGAACTGAGGAGGCGCGGCTCGATCTTGACTTCCAAGTCCTTGGCACGCTCCTTGAGCATGGTCTCCTCCTCGCGGGTCTCCGCCAGGATATCCTCCAGCTCGCTCTTTTTCTCGTCAAGATCCTTCTGACGCTCCTCGCGCTCGGTCTTGGCTATCTCCAGGTCGTTGGTACGGTAAGCCACCTGGTCCGTTGCCTCCTTGATTTTCTTGTTGCAAAGTTCCACCTCCAGACGCTCGTAATCGATCTGCTTGCTCAGCGAGTCATACTCGCGGTTGTTGCGCACCTCATTGAGCTGGTTGTTGTAACGCTCCAAGTTGGCCTGTGCCTCCTGCACCTCACCCTTCTTCATCGTGATAGCCGACTGAAACTCCTTGATTTCTGTGTCGATTTTCTCGATACGGGTGTCGAGACCTGCGATCTCGTCCTCCAGGTCCTGCACCTCCAGCGGCAACTCGCCACGCAACGCACGCTTCTCGTCGATAGCCGTAAGCGTCGTCTGCAGTTCATAGAGAGCCTGCAGCTTCTGCTCTACCGACATTTCTTTTGCTTCTTTCTTTGCCATAAGTATTCTTGTCCTTATTTGTTTCTTACTATATACCTTATTAAAGATAAAGGATCGGGTTGGTGTTGACCGACGTGATGTAGCAAGGCACGCCCGCACACTCACGCATGATGATCTCACGGAAGATCTCCGATGTATATTGCTCGCTCTGATAATGACCGATCACGCAGATCTGTATCTGCTGCTCCCGCCCAAAGAATTCGTGGTAGTGCATCTCTCCCGTGACAAACGCATCGGCACCCAACCGTACGGCCTCAGGCAGCAGAAAAGCTCCCGATCCGCCACAAAGGGCCACCTTCTCTATGGGGCGGCGCAACAACTGGTTTGCCTGGACACACTCCACACCAAACTCTTTCTTCAGCAGGAGCACCAGGTCGTCGGCAGCTACCGGCTTCGCAAAGCGACCGATCACGCCCTCGCCTCCCGAGACGCCTTCCACCTCTTGCTGCTGCCCGATGAAAGAGAGGTCCTGGAGACCCAACTTCTCAGCGATCTTATAGTTGACGCCCCCCACGGCACTATCCATATTAGTATGCATCGACACGATGACGATGCCACGCTGGATGGCCTTGAAGACCGTCCGCTGCACAGAGTCGCCGTCCGATATGCACGACAGTTTGCGGAAGATGAGGGGATGGTGGGAAACAATCAGATTACAACCGCGCGCGATGGCCTCGTCAACGATGGCCTCCGTCACGTCAAGACACAATAAAGCCCCTGACACCTCCGCCTCTGTCAGTCCAACCTGTAGGCCAGCATTGTCGAAGCCAGCCTGCAAGGGCAGAGGCGCGAATCGTTCAAGGGCAGCGATTACTTCCTTTATTTTCACGCTACAAACATGTTTTTGAACTGCAAAAGTACGATTTTTTCCTTTCTCCGCCAAGAAATCCTCTTTATATTTAATCTTTTTTGGGAAAAACGACAGAGGCCCTATTCGTTTACCGCTTCCTCACAACATGGTCCAAAAGCACTTTTCCCCAGTCTTCCATCCCGCTCCACACACTATTTTTGAAGATATTCAAAAAACAGAATAAAAAAGTGATGAAAAAGAAATGGAATACCAATATTTTTCCATATCTTTGCATAAGATAAGCTGCACTCGGCAATTTGTGAACAAGCTCCCATTGCACTCGTTTGCATTATCTTTGCATAAGATAAGCTGCACTCGGCAATTTGTGAACCAGTTCCCATTGCACTCGTTTGCATTATCTTTGCATAAGATAAGCTGCACTCGGCAAAAATAACTAACACAAAAATAACGACTATGATCGATTACTTTGCACAAAACCTTTGGTTGGCCTGGCTGCTCATCAGCCTCCTATGCCTGCTGCTCGAACTGACCAATGGCGACTTCTTTATTGTCTGCTTTGCAGTCGGCGGCCTCTTTGCGTCTATTTCATCAGTCTTTACCGACAGTCTGACGATTCAGATCATTGTCTTTGCGATCACCACCTTGCTGAGCATATTCTTCCTCAGGCCGGTGGCCCTACGCTGGTTTCACAAAGGCGAGGACCGCCGCGTAAGCAATGTGGACGCCCTCATCGGGCGCATCGGACGCGTCACCGAAGCGATCGAGGCCAACGGCTATGGTCGCGTGCAGATCGACGGCGACAGTTGGAAGGCAAAGACCCGCGACGGCCACCCCGTCGAAAACGGCATGAAGGCCCGCGTGCTCAGCATCGACTCCATCATCATCACCGTTGAGGAAGCATAAGATCCAAAACAGAAACCAAGTATATTCAACCTTAACACTTTACGATTATGTCAATAGCATCCTATGTTCTTGGAGCCATCGTTCTTCTGGTCATCTTCTTCACCATGAAGGCCGTTGTGATCATTTCTCAGAGCGAGACCAAAGTCATCGAGCGTCTCGGTAAGTATTACGCCACGTTGCAGCCGGGTATCAACATCATCATGCCCTTCCTCGACCACGCCAAGGAGGTGGTGGCCGTCAAGGGCGGACGCTATGTCTATACCAGCACCATCGACCTGCGCGAACAAGTCTATGACTTCGCACGCCAAAACGTCATCACGAAGGACAACATCCAGATGCAGATCAACGCACTGCTCTATTTTCAGATTGTCGATCCCTTCAAGGCGGTCTATGAGATCAACAACCTGCCCAACGCCATAGAGAAACTGACCCAGACCACGCTCCGCAACATCATCGGAGAGATGGAGCTGGACCAGACTCTCACCTCGCGCGACACCATCAACACCAAGCTCCGCGCCGTGCTCGACGACGCCACCAACAAATGGGGCATCAAGGTCAACCGCGTCGAGCTGCAGGACATCACGCCGCCCGAGAGCGTCCTCCAGGCCATGGAGAAGCAGATGCAGGCTGAGCGCAACAAGCGCGCAACGATCCTGACCAGCGAGGGTGAGAAGCAAGCCGCCATCCTGCAGTCAGAGGGCGAGAAGGCCTCGACCATCAACCGGGCCGAAGCCGACAAGCAACAGGCCATCCTCATCGCCGAGGGTGAGGCCCAGGCACGCATCCGCAAGGCCGAAGCCGAGGCCATCGCCATCAACAAGATCACCGAGGCCGTAGGCAAGAGCACCAACCCCGCCAGCTACCTCATCGCCCAGAAGTACATCCAGATGCTCTCCGAGATGGCGCAGAACAACAACCAGAAGACCGTCTTTATGCCCTACGAGGCCACCAACCTCATGGGATCCATCGGCGGCATCAAAGAGATGTTCAAGTAAAACCGCTGGCGGCAGCCTACTCCGCCACGATGTTTCCATACTTGACACACGATGTTTTCATACTTGATAGAAGAGCCGAAAAGCCACCACTTTTTCGGCTCTTCTTTTTGTGTTTTGCCACGGAATTGCTAATTTTGCAACCCAGCACTATCAGCTGACAAAATCTTAGAAACAAAATACAAGGTCTTGGAAACAAAAAACAAGGTCTTAGAAAACAAATTAGGAGAGAAAACGAATGAAGAAGATCCATCTGATTCTTTTGACGGCCATCACCCTACTGATGACCGCATGCGGTACCACCCAGACTGTCCCCCTGACAGGACGCAAGCATCGCATCAGCGTGAGCGACGAGCAACTGCTCTCCCTCTCGCAGCAGCAGTATTCCACCTATATGCAGAAGGCGAAGAAATCGACCAACGCAGCCAACACCCAGATGGTGGTACGCGTAGGGCGCAACCTCGCCAATGCCGTCGAGACCTACCTCCGAAACAACGGCTTCGCCAGTGAGGTGAACAACTTCCACTGGGAGTTCAACCTCATCCAGAACCCACAGGCCAACGCTTTCTGCATGCCCGGAGGCAAGATCGTCGTCTTCGAAGGCATCCTGCCCTACACGCAGAACGAGGCCTCCCTGGCCATCGTGCTGGGACACGAGATCGCCCACGCCGTGGCGAAACACAGTGCCGAGCAGATGACGAAGCAGCAGAACCAGGGCGTAGCGACCACTGTGCTCGGAAGCGTACTCGGAGCAGTGGCAGGACAAGACGCTGCCAACGTGGCCGGACAGATAGCCGGCACGGGCTTCTCCCTGCTCAATCTGAAATACAGCCGCAAGGATGAGAGCGAAGCCGACTATATGGGCCTGATCTTTGCCGCCATGGCAGGCTACGACCCAGCCAATGCCATCACCTTCTGGCAGCGTATGTCCTCATCGGGCAGCCAGTCCACGCAAGAGTGGCTGAGCGACCACCCCTCCGACCAGACGCGCATCGCCAATATCAGAAAATGGTTGCCCGAGGCCCAAAAGTATTACCAGGCCGCCAAGCCCAAGACGCACACGACCACCAGGACAACGACCCGCACTGCGCCCAAGAGCAGCAAGCACAAGAGAAAGACGACCACGCGCAAGAGAAGGTAGCACACTAAGCAGCAGATGCTTACGCTTTTTGCCACATCTTGTCCGTAGCACATTTTCCCTGGCTATGCAGGTGGATTTTCCTGGCTATGCAGGTGGATTTCCCTGACTATGGCGGGTGGAAAATCAGCGTGTCTATACGACATTTTGGCAAAAAGTGCGGCAATCTGTCAGCGTTACCGATTATTTTGGTTATCTTTGCAGATTATTATGCAACCTACCGCCCAACGCGGTGAGACGCCGAAAGAAAAATGACAGAGGAAACAAAAGAACCGTTGATAGGAAAGACCCTTGAGGAGCTGCGCACGCTGGCCCGCGAGTTGGGAATGCCCGCCTTCGTGGGCGGACAGATCGCGCGTTGGCTCTACGTGCAGCACGTCAAGGACATCAACGAGATGGCCAACATATCAAAGAAACACCGCGAGCTGCTTGCCCAGCGCTTCACAGTGGGCTGCCATGCGCCCATCGACGCCCAGTACTCCAAGGACGGGACGATCAAATACCTGTTCCCCGTCTATGCGGGCGCTTCCAAGGAGAAGCTCCGCCATGAGTTTGTCGAGACGGTCTATATCCCCGACGGCGACCGCGCCACGCTGTGTGTGTCGTCGCAGGTGGGCTGCAAGATGAACTGCCTGTTCTGTCAGACGGGCAAACAAGGTTTTGAGGGCAGCCTCACTGCAGCCGACATCCTCAACCAAGTCTATGCCCTTCCCGATGTGGACAAGCTCACCAACATCGTCTTCATGGGACAAGGCGAGCCGATGGACAACCTCGACAACGTGCTCCGTGCCACGGAGATCCTCACCGCCGACTACGGTTGGGCCTGGTCTCCGAAGCGCATCACGGTCAGCAGCGTCGGCGTGCGCAAGAAGTTGCGCCGCTTCCTCGACGAGAGCGACTGCCACGTGGCCATCAGCCTCCACTCCCCCATCCCCGAGCAGCGTGCGCAGCTCATGCCAGCCGAACGAGGCATGGGCATCGAGGAGGTAGTGAAACTGCTGCGCGAGTACGACTTCACCCACCAGCGCCGCCTCTCCTTCGAGTACATCCTGTTTGGTGGACTCAACGACACCCCGACCCACGCCCGCGCCATCGTCCGTCTGCTGGAAGGACTGGAGTGTCGCGTGAATCTGATACGCTTCCACCAAATCCCCGACGTTCCCCTTCTCGAGTCGGACGAGGAGCGGATGGAGGCCTTCCGCGACTACCTGACCCACCACGGCGTCTTCACGACGATCCGTGCGTCGCGAGGCCAGGACATCTTCGCGGCCTGCGGACTCCTTTCGACGAGCAAGGAGATCGGCGAGGTGAGAGAGAAGCAGCGCCACGATGCGTAGTGTCCTCTTCGCCGGGATCATGATTGCCTGCACCCTCCTCGGATGCCGGCAAGCGTCCCACCACCGACTGCCCTCCAGTTCGGCCCGCGCAGGCGAAGTGCTGGTCGTCGGCGACACCACGGGCCAACTCGCCAGTTACCTTTCCCGGCCAGAACCCGGACTGCCCCAGCCGGAGCCCCGCTTCGACGTGCGCCCTACGACGCAAGTCCAACTCAAGGGCAACGCCCTCCTGGCCCGCGCCATCGTCATCCTGAGCGACAAGCCGTATGCTTCGGGACACGATCTCAACGCGCGTCCGCAACTCGTTATCGAAGCCTCCGCGAAGGATTCGGCACGGATCCTGCACGATCTTCTGGCCTTTGAGGAGCAAGAGAGCTATGCCTTCCTCCAGCACAACCACCATCCCAAAATGGAGGAGAAGATACGGAGGCAGTTTGGCGTCCAGATGAAAGTGCCCGAGGCCATGCGTGCCAGCAAGACGTCGAAAGACTTTCTGTGGATAGCCACCAACGGGGCAGAAAACCTCAGAAGCCTCTGCGTCCTGCGCCTGCCGGACAGTCCGAAAGCCGACTGGGCAAGAGCCATCGACCAGATGCTCTCCCAGCACATCCACGGCGATCAGGCCTCCAGCTCCATGCACCTGGCGCTGGCGACCGTCCAAACCCAGCAAGAGCGTGGGATCCACCTCCTGACGGGACAATGGATGATGGAGGGCGACGCGATGGGAGGACCCTTTGTGGCCTCCGTCAAAAAGACAAGGCAGGGCGCCCTCGTGCTCCTCGCCTTCGCCTACGCCCCCGAGAGAGAAAAAAGAAACATCATGCGGCAGCTTCGCACTGTCGTTTTCAATGAGTATATATCTTATGGAGAATAACAAGAAAATACGGGTGGCTATCACCCAAGGCGATACCAACGGTATCGGATACGAGCTGATATTCAAGGTCTTTGCCGACCCCGAGATGCTGGAGTTGTGCACGCCCATCATCTACGGTTCCCCCAAGGTGGCAGCCTACTACCGCAACCTGCTCGAGATAGAGGCCAACTTCACCATCATCTCGGACGCAAGCGAGGCCACCGACGGTGTGGTCAATCTGCTGACCACCTACGAAGAAGAGGTGAAGGTGGAGCCTGGCGTGGCCAGCGAGACCTCGGGAGACTACGCCCTCAAGGCCCTCGACTGCGCCTTGGCCGACTATCGCGAGGGCCGCTTCGACGTCCTCGTCACCAATCCCATCGACAACACCAGCGAGTTTCAGTTTAGCGGACAGAGCCGCTATATCGAAGACCACCTGGAGACCGACGGCCACGGCCAGACCCTGATGGTCGATGGCGGACTGCGCATTGCCCTGGCCACACGCAACCTGCCCTTGCGCCAGGTGGTGGAGTGCATCACCCAGGGCAGCCTCGAGCAGACCTGCCGCAAACTCGCCCAGAGCCTGCGTCGCGACTTCCGCCTCTCCAATCCCCGCATCGCCCTCCTCTCCATCAATCCGAAGGCTGGCGACAACGGACTGCTCGGCACCGAGGAGCAGGAGATTATCCGCCCCGCCATCGAGACGCTGACCACCGAGGGCATCCAGGCCTTTGGCCCCTACGCCGCCGACGCCCTCTTCGCCGGCAACGACTACACCCATTTCGACGCTATCGTCGCGATGTACTACGAGCAGGGCACGATACCCTTCCACGCGCTGTGCGATGGTCCTGGCGTCCACTACACCGTCGGCCTGCCGCTGGTCCGCACCTGCCCCGACCTGGCCAACACGCTCCCGCTGGGCGGAAAGGGCGTGGCCGACCCACAGCCGCTGCGCCAAGCCATCTTCACGGCCATCGACATTTTCCGCAACCGCGCCGCCTACGACCAGGCGGGTGCTCATCCGCTCCCCAAACTCTATAAGGAGAAAAAGGACGAGAGCGAGAAGGTACGCTTCGCCATTCCCAAGAAGCGCGAACCCAAGGCAGAGTAAACAATCTCGTTGAGACATGAAAAAGAAGTACCAGAACATCTTCTTCATCTTTGGCCTGGTGGTCCTTGCCGTCATGGTAAGCCAGCTCCACTTTGCCGAAGTGTGGCAGGGCCTGCAACGCGCAGGCTACTGGTTCTTCGCCGTCGTGGTCCTTTGGGCCTTTCTCTACCTTTTCAATACGGCAGCCTGGTACACCATCATCCGCAGTGGAGAGCGAAGCGGCGCCGCGAGCGAGGCGCAAGAGAATCGAGAGCATCGAGAAGCTCAAGAGAATCAAGAAACTCAAGAGAAACGAGAGATTCAAGGGTATCAAGAGAATCGAGGGACGCAAGAGGCGTCCGGAGCGCACGTGGGCTTCTGGTGGCTCTACAAGATCACCGTCTCAGGCTTTGCCCTCAACTACGCCACGCCAGGAGGCTTGATGGGCGGCGAGCCCTACCGCATCATGGTCCTCAAGCCCAAGATCGGCACGGAGCGCGCCACGGCCTCGGTACTGCTCTACGTGATGACCCACATCTTCAGCCACTTCTGGTTCTGGGTGCTGAGTATCGTGCTCTATGTCTTGACGCAAGAGCTGAACACCTTCATGGCCATCATGCTCTCGCTGACAGGCGGCTTTTGCTCCCTCTGCATTTGGTTTTTCCTTGCTGGCTACCGACGCGGACTTGCCGTGAGGGGCATGAAACTCCTCGGCCATATTCCCGGCATCAAGCACTGGGCACGGCGGTTTATCGAGGGCCATCGCGAACAACTCGACAACATCGACCGCCAGGTGGCAGCCCTCCACAACCAAAATCCGCGCACGTTTCTCACAGTCGTGCTCCTGGAACTGGCCTGCCGCGTCTGCTCGGCCCTGGAGGTGATGTTCATCCTGCTCGTGCTCTACCCGAGCGTCAACTACATCGACTGCATCCTCATCATCGCCTTCACGACGCTCTTCGCCAACATGCTCTTCTTCATGCCGCTGCAGCTCGGCGGACGCGAGGGAGGCTTCCTGATGTCGGTCTCAGGACTGGGTCTGACTGCCACGGCGGGCATCTTTGTCGCCCTGCTGGTGCGCATCCGCGAACTGATCTGGACGGCCATCGGCCTTCTGCTCATCAAGCTCGACCGCACCAGCCTGCGGGAGAAGCCGACGGAGAAGCCGCCTTGCCCATAGCGACCCACAAGACTCCAAACTGGCGACCCTGGCGACCTGACTTCTCCCCACTCTGCCTATATATTATATAAGGAGAAAACGGGAGAAGGAGACAAGGAAAAGTAAGGCAAAGGCAAAGGAGGAGAAGCAACAAGGAGAAAGGGAGAAGCAGAAGTAGAAGCAAAAAACGGGAGAAAAAATCGGGCGACAAGCCTGCCGGCTTTATTTTAACCCCAACTATGGTAAGAAATGGATACGAGTAAACTGCAAATCATCAAGCAAAGATACAACGTCGTGGGCAACTGCGACGCGCTCAACCGTGCCCTCGACGTGGCCCTGCAAGTGGCCCCCACCGACCTCTCGGTGCTGATCATCGGCGAGAGCGGCGTGGGCAAAGAGATCATCCCGCGCGTCATCCACGACAACTCGCCCCGCAAGCGGGAGAAATACTTCGCCATCAACTGTGGTTCGATTCCCGAGGGAACGATAGACAGCGAACTCTTCGGCCACGAGAAGGGATCCTACACGGGTGCCATCGGCGAAAGCGAGGGCTATTTTGGCATTGCCAACAAGGGCACGCTCTTCCTCGACGAGGTCGGCGAACTGCCCATGGCCACCCAGGCCCGCCTGCTCCGCGTCCTGGAGACGGGCGAATACATCCGCGTCGGAGGCCAGGAGATCCGAAAGACCAACGTCCGCATCGTCGCTGCCACCAACGTCAACATGCGCAAGGCCATCAGCGAGGGGAAGTTTCGCGAGGACCTCTACTACCGTCTCAACACGATTCCCATCAACCTGCCGCCCCTCCGCGAGCGTGGCAACGACATCCTGCTGCTCTTCCGCCTCTTCGCCATGCAGATGGCCGAGAAATACAAGTTGCCGAAGATCACGCTCGACGACGAGGCCAAGCAGGTGATGCTCAAGTACAAATGGCCCGGCAACGTGCGCCAACTGAAGAACATCACCGAGCAGATGTCGGTCATTGCCGAGAAGAGAGTGATCGACCGGGAGGAGATCCTGCGCTTCATCCCCCAGGATACGGAGAGCACCGAACTGGCCCTCGTCGATAAGGGGCAAGGATCGCATAGCTACGAGAGCGAGCGCGAGATCCTCTACAAGATCCTCTACGAGCTCCGTGGCAACGTCAGCGACCTGCGCCGCGACCTCAACAACGTGCGCAAGCAACTGGAGACCTACCGCGAGCTCGAAGAGACGGCCCACTACCGCCACCTGGCCACGGAGGGCGCTCAGACGCTTCCTGCCACGACCCAGGACGCCTTCCGACCTGACGACAAGGAGGTGGAGGACGCCGTGGCCGAGGAGATACAGGAGACCCGCCCGCAGAAGGAGGAGGAAAGTCTCAACCTCAACGACAACCAGCGACAGATGGTGGTCAGGGCACTGGAGCGCAACAACGGCAACCGCAAGAAAGCGGCCCAGGAACTCGGCATCAGCGACCGCACCCTCTACCGCCGCATCAAGGAGTACGGACTCGAAGACAAATAAAAACGTCTATGCGTACGGACTTGAAGACAAATAAAACGTCAAGGGAGTACGGACTCGAAGACAAATAAAAACGTCCATGCGTACGGACTTGAAGAAAAATAAAAATATCAAGGACTGTACGGACTTGAAGAAAAATAAAGCATGAGAAGCGATAAGAATCAAAGGACCCCACGCCTCGCCGCCCACCTCTGCGTGTCGGCCGTGGTGGTATGGATGCTGCTGGCCTTGGCGACATCCTGCGTTCCGAAGTACACCTTCAACGGCGCCAGCATCGACTACACCAAGACCAAGACCATCCAGATAGCCGATTTCCCCATCCGCTCCGCCTATGTGTGGGGACCGATGGGCCCCATGTTCAACAATGCGCTCAAGGACCAGTTTGCCAACCACACGAAGTTGCAGCAGGTCCGTCGCGACGGCGACCTCCAGATCGAGGGCGAGATCACGCAGTATCAGCAGCGCAACAAGTCGGTGTCGAGCGAGGGCTCCGCTGCCCAGACCGAACTCTCCATCACGGTCAACGTGCGGTTTACCAACAACGTGAACCATGCCGAGGACTTCGAGCGCCAGTTTACGGCCACCTCCTCCTACCCCACCACGCGCAACCTCAACGACGTGCAGCAAGAGCTGGTGGAGCAGATGGTCAAGGATCTGACCGACCAGATATTCAATGCCACCGTGGCCAACTGGTAGCCCTGCTTCCCACGCCACCTATGTACGGCAGCCACCACTATTTACGGATTCCTCCAATCAGCACCACATCATGAGTATAAACATAGCCACCCTCACGCGCCACCCCGAACGGCTGGGCAAGGACACCCTCTACGAGCTGCGCAGTCTGCTCGCACGCTATCCTTACTACCAGCCCGCACGGCTATTGCTGCTCAAGAACCTCTACCTGCTCCACGACCCCACCTTCGACGAGGAGCTGCGTAGGGCCGCCGTCTATATCACCGAGCGCCAGCGCCTTTTCGACCTGACAGAAGGTCCCCACTACCAGTTGCGGGACGATCAGGCCGCCGAGCACGAAGCCGCCAAACACGAAACTGCCAAACACGAATCCTCCGCACAGGACGCCCCCGAGGGCGACCGCACCGCCGCGCTCATCGACAGTTTCCTCGACCAGCTCCCCGGAGAGGAGGGCGATGAGACGCAGCCGAAGCCGCAGGACCAGCCCGTCGTCAAGCGCAAGCCGACCCCCGCCGACGCCACCATCGACTACGTGGCCTACCTCATGGAGGCCGGAGACGAAGCCCCCCAGGAGACCCCCCAACTCAAGGGCCAGGAACTCATCGACGACTTCATCAACAAGGAGAAAGGTAAAATTTCTCTACAAGACGAAACCGAGTACGAGCCCGAGGAAGAAACCGTAGAGGACGAAGGATCGAGCTATTTCACCGAAACTTTGGCGCGTATCTACATCAAGCAGGGCAGATATTCCAAGGCGCTGGAAATTATTCAGCGATTATATTTGGAATATCCAAAAAAAAATCGTTACTTTGCAGACCAAATTCGGTTTCTACAGAAATTGATTTTGAACGAACAATAAAAATAAAAGACAAAAAGATAAAAAATGGGACTTTACACATTATTTGTGATTCTTATCGTGATCGCCGCACTCCTGATGATCGGAATCGTTATGATTCAAGAGTCAAAGGGTGGTGGCCTGGCGTCTAACTTCTCCTCGTCCAACAGCGTGCTCGGCGTGCGCAAGACGACGGACTTCATCGAAAAGGCCACATGGGGACTGGCTATTGCCATGGTCGTGTTCAGCGTTGTCTGCGCCTACGTAGCTCCTTCTGCCAACACCGATCAGAGCGTGATCGAGCGTGCAGCCGAGAGCAGCTCTTCCAACCCCAACAACCTGCCCAACTTCGGTGCCAGCCAGCAGAAGCAGGCTGCTCCCGCCCAAAAGGGTGGCGCACAGGGTGCAGCTCAGGGCGCTCCTGCCCAGGGTGCTCCCGCTCAGGGCGAGAAGGCCGCACAGTAAGAGATCTTATCATAAGCTATCATACCCCCCTGTCTTCCAAGGCAGGGGGCTTATTGGTTTTGCCCCTACCGACCCTGCCCGCTCCATTGTTTTACACGTTCTATCCTTTGTTTTCACGCGGGCTCTCCATTGTTTTTTAGAAATTTCCACGTCCACTCCCTTGCCATATCATAGAAAAACCGTATCTTTGCAAAAAAGAATACCAAAATCATCCAGAACTTATGGAAATAGCAGAACGATTTATCAACTACACCAAGTTTGACACCCAGTCGGTCGATGAGTCCGAGACCGTACCCAGCAACCCGAAGCAGCTCATCTTCGCCCGCTACCTCAAGGAGGAGCTGGAGAAGGAGGGCCTGAAGGAAGTCGAGATGGACGAGAAAGGCTACATCTACGCCACCCTTCCCGCCAACACCGACAAGTCCGTGCCCACCATCGGCTTCATCGCCCACTACGATACCGCCCTCGACGCCAGTGGCGCCAACATCAAGGCCCGTATCGTCAAGAGCTACGACGGCGGCGACATCGAGCTTTCTCCGGGCATCGTCTCCTCGCCGAAGATGTTCCCCGAGCTGCTCGCCCACAAGGGTGAGGACCTCATCGTCACCGACGGCACCACGCTGCTGGGCGCCGACGACAAGGCCGGCATCGCCGAGATCGTCCAGGCCATGTGCTGGCTGCGCGACCATCCCGAGGTGAAGCACGGCAAGATCCGCGTGGGCTTCAACCCCGACGAGGAGATCGGCAAGGGCGCCCACCACTTCGACGTGGAGAAGTTTGGCTGCGAGTGGGCCTACACGATGGACGGTGGCGACATCGGCGAACTGGAGTATGAGTGCTTCAACGCCGCCGCTGCCAAGATCGTCATCCACGGCGTGAGCGTCCATACGGGCTACGCCAAGGGCAAGATGATCAACGCTGCCCGCCTGGCCGCCGAGTTCAACGCCCTGATCCCCACCACCGACATCCCCGAGACCACCGAGGGCTACGAGGGCTTCTACCACCTCCTGTCCATCGAGGGCCATTGCGAGGAGGGCAAGCTCTCCTACATCATCCGCGACCACGACCGTCAGAAGTTTGAGCAGCGCAAGAAGTTCCTCGCCGACTGCGTGGCCAAGATGAACGAGAAGTACGGCGAGGGCGTCTTCGAGATCACCCTCACCGACCAGTACTACAACATGAAGGAGAAGATCGAGCCCAATATGCACGTCATCGACTTCGTGCTCAAGGCCATGGAGGAGACGGGTGTGAAGCCGAAGGTAGAGCCGATCCGTGGCGGCACGGACGGCGCCCAGCTCAGCTACCGCGGCCTTCCCTGCCCCAACATCTTCGCTGGCGGCGTCAACTTCCACGGCCCCTATGAGTTTGTCTCCATCCAGGTGATGGAGAAGGCCATGCAGGTGGTCATCAAGATCAGCGAGCTGGCAGCCGGCTACAACGACTAGTCCGCTTCCTCTCTTCTCTGAGGATGCTTTGTGGCGTGGCGACGCGTCTCGCCGCAAAGCATCCTTACCCCCACCCCCTGTCTGTGTATCATCACGGTCTGTGCATCATCACGCTATTTTTGCCGGAGGCGAACCCCACTGCTGACCATCACGAGAACTATTTTTTTCTCTCCACCCCGCCCCCTCCTTGGGCCGTCCCTCCGACACAACATACCAACCTAAGAAAAGAAAGCGAGGCGCCTATCAATTCCCTTCCCCATCTCGTGAGCGACCTGGCCCTGATCCTGGTCGTGGCCGGAGCCGTCACCCTGTTGTTCAAGAAGCTCCGCCAGCCGCTTGTGCTGGGCTATATCGTAGCCGGATTCCTGGTCTCTCCCCACATGCCCTACACGATGAGCGTCGTCGATAAGGGCGACGTCGAGATGTGGGCCGAGATCGGCGTGATGTTTCTCCTGTTCTCCCTGGGCCTCGACTTCTCCGTCAAGAAGATCCTCAAGATGGGCACGAGTCCCGTCATCGCTGCATGCACCATCGTCTTCAGCATGATCCTGCTCGGCATCACCGTGGGCAAGGGCTTCGGCTGGGGCCACATGGACTGCATCTTCCTGGGCGGCATGCTCGCCATGTCCTCCACCACCATCATCTACAAGGCCCTCTCCGACATGGGTCTGCTGCAGCAGGGGTTCGTGGCCACCGTCATGAGCGTCTGCATCCTCGAGGACATCCTCGCCATCGTGATGATGGTCATGCTCTCCGCCATCGCCAACGGTTCCTCGCCCGACGGCGGCCAGTTGCTCGGCAGCGTCTTCAAGATAGGCTTCTTCCTCGTCCTGTGGTTCGTCATCGGCATCTTCCTCATCCCCCTGCTGCTGCGCAAGGTGCGCAAGCTCATGAACGCCGAGACCCTCCTGATCGTTGCCCTCGGCCTCTGCTGCCTCATGGCCGTCATCTCCACCAAGGTGGGCTTCAGCAGCGCCTTCGGAGCCTTTGTGATGGGCAGCATCCTTGCCGAGACCGTCGAGGCCGACAAGATCATCCGCCTCGTCGAACCGGTCAAGAATCTCTTCGGCGCCATCTTCTTCGTCTCCGTCGGCATGCTCGTCGATCCGCTGATCATCGTCGATTACACCGTCCCCATCCTCTGCCTCGTCCTCACCATCCTCGCCGGCCAGGCCCTCTTCGGCACGATGGGCTACCTCTTGGGCGGCCAAAGCCTAAAAAACGCCATGCGCTGTGGTTTCTCCATGGCCCAGGTGGGCGAGTTTGCCTTTATCATAGCGTCGCTGGGCCTCTCCCTGGGAGTCATCGGCGACTTCCTCTATCCGGTTGTAGTCGCGGTCTCCGTCATCACAACATTCCTCACACCTTACATGATCCGTGCTGCGGAGCCGTGCTACAACCTTCTCACACGCCACCTGCCGCGCCAGTGGAGCCGCCGCCTGGAGCACATCGGCACGGGCGCCCCCGCCACTCCCTCCTCCGGCCATCTCTGGAAGCGCCTCCTGCGCGCCATGGTGGTCAACACGCTGATCTACGGCATCCTCTCCATCGCCGTCATCGCGCTGATGTTCTCCTTCGCCCTGCCCTTCTGCCGCGAACTCTCCACCGAGCTGACGGGGTCTCACTGGGCCGGCAATGCCGTCTGCGGCATCGCCACCGTGCTGATGATCGCCCCCTTCCTGCGCGCCTTCATGATGAAGAAGAACCACTCCGAGGAGTTCAAGACGCTCTGGACGGAGCGGCGCACCAACCGCCCCCCACTCGTCTTCACCGTCCTGGTCCGACTGGCCATCGCCGCCGCCTACATCTTCTATATCGCCAACTACCTGACGCGCTTCGCCGACGCGCTGCTCATCACCATCGCCTTCGGCACGATCGTGCTGATGGTGCTCTCGCGCAGTCTGAAGAAACGGAGCATCCGCCTCGAGCGCCTCTTCGTCCAAAACCTCCGGAGCCGCGAGATCCAGGCCGAGGCCCTCGGGCGCAAACGGCCGCTCTACGAGGGCCGACTGCTCGACCGCGAGATCCACATGAGCCTCTGCGAGGTGCCCGAAGACTCGCTTTGGGCTGGCAAGCAACTGGCGGAGCTCGACTTCCGCAAGCATTTCGGCGTCAACGTGAGCAGCATCCTCCGCGGCCGCCAGCGCATCAATATCCCCAACGGCGAGGTGGCCCTCTTCCCCGGCGACCAGCTCCAGGTGATAGGCGACGACGACCAGCTCACGCGCTTCGCCCAAGCCATGCGGACGGAGGTCCACGACGAGGACGCCGAGATAGAGAAGCGGGAGATGCGCCTCCAGCAGATCATCGTCGGCCCAAAGAGCCCCTTCCTCGACCAGACGCTGCGCGAAAGCGGCATCAGGGACCGGTACAACTGCATGGTGGTGGGACTCGACGAGGGCGAGAAAAACCTCACCATCATCACGCCCAACTACCGCTTCGCCCTGGGCGACGTGCTGTGGATCGTGGGCGAGGAGCAGAACGTCAAGGGCCTCCTGGAGGCCAACGGCGAGGAGTAGCCACCGCCCTCGGGATGATGATGTAGCCCCACACACATGATTTGATTTTAACCACCACACCTATGAGTAGAAGCATCCACCGCCGCGCCCTGCTGCGCGCCCTGTGTCTCCCCCTCCTCCTGGTCACGATCGTGGCCTGCCACCGCCAGGATCCGTCGGCCCTCAACGCCAACGAACTGTTCTTCGACGAGACGCTGGCCTCCATCTCCCCCGACGCGACGCTGCCGGACCTTTTCTATATCGGCACGGAGGACGGCGTGGTCTATGCCTACGATGCCGACCAGGGGACGACGCGCCGCTGGCTCACCGCCTTCGACCGCATCTACAAGGTCTTGCGCGACCAGCCTGCCGACTCCGCCGCCCAGCCCCACGACGGCACGACCTTCTGGGTGGGCACGCGCAACATGGGCGTCGTCCGCTGCCAACTGCAGGGCGACTCGCTCGTCATGCGCCGCCAGTATGCCCTTCCCCAGTCCGGCCGTGGCACCCACTACTCCGTCTATGACCTCCACCAAGACCCCTCGGGCCTCTACGTCGCCACCAGCAACGGCCTCTTCCTCCTCTCCCCCAACGACACGATGCAGGCGCTCCACGCCTCCTGGGAGATACAGTCGGGCGAGGGCGCCTTCCGCCCCTTGGTCGTCAGCGACATCCGCCCTTTGCACAATGGAAACCTCGTCTGCGCCAGTGCCTCGGGCGTACTGTCCATCGATACGCGGCGGCGCCAGTCCCACCTGCTGCTGCGGGCCAACTGCACCTCCCTCTCGCTCAGCGGCGACACGATCCTCGCCCTCTGCGGCGACAGTATCAAGGCCCTGCTGCCCGACGGGCGATTGGTGGGCAAGTCGCGCCTCTCCCATCCGGCCTACACCTGCTTCCACGAGCCCTCCACGCGGATGAACTATCTCCTCGACGGCACGTCGGTGCAGTTTTTCTCCAACGACGAGATTGCCGACCGCCTCACGCCGCGGCGCGCGCCCCTCCCCCGGCCCGTGCGCACGTTCTGCCACAACGTGATCGCCAACGACCCCGCCCGCGGCCAGTCGCTGCTGGTCACGGAGCACGCCCTCCTGCGCGTCGGCCACCACCAGGACCTCTTCAGCGACATCGGCAACGTGAGCTACGCCTGCCACGACGGCCCCTTCATCTACTACCTCGTCGGTTCCCACCTGTTTCGCCAGCGCATCGGCGAGCAGACCGCCATCCAGGTCAAGGACCTCTCGCGCGGATCCTCCGACGTGCGCTTCATGACGATCGCCGACGGCACGCTCTACTATGCCGACAGCGGCAACCGCGTCTTCACCGCGCCCATCTACTCCTCCTACCTCCTCAACTCGCTCCTCTCCTGGGACCGCAAGGTCTCGCCGCAACCCGGCCAGGACCTCACGGCGATCGGCCACGACGGCTCCGGGGTCTATGTCGGCATACGCGACGGCCTGCAGCAGTTGGGCCGGGAGAAGGGCCAGTTGCAGCTCCCCTCCGCCTCGGCCTCCACCATCGCCGACCCGTTCATCACGGCCTTCTCGGCCCCCACGTCCTCGGGCCGCCTCTTCCTCGCCACGCTCAACGACGGCCTCTTCGTCGGGCGCCAGGGCAGTTTTCGCCACCTGGCCGCCTCCCGAGGGCTCTCCTTCGTCCGCGACATCGCCGTCCTCCCCACGGCCTCGGGTGCCGACAGCCTCTTCGTCCTCACCAACCACCGGCTGCTCTGCGGCACGGAGAAGCAGCTGCGCGTCTGCGACACGCTCACGGCCATGCGCCGACTGGCCGTGGCCGACGCCACGCATGCCTACGGCTTCCCCGACTATGGCCTGATCTCCCTCGCCGACCACGAGCGCTACTTCTCCGACATCCGCTTCAACCCCAAGGCCTGCATCGCCGTCAACGGGCGCGTCTATGCCGGATCCTCCTGCGGCGTCTATACCTTCGACACCAGCCTCCACAGGCAGGACAACCTGGAGCGGGGCTACACCACGGTGCAGTTTGAGCGTCGCGTGCTCTTCTCGCGCACCAACATCGCCTGCCTCGTGGCCCTCACGCTCGTCACCCTCACCCTGCTATGGTTCTTCCTCGCTCTGACCGTGGCCAAACGCCGGATGCTCATGCGCATCGAAAAACTAAAGACCGCCATCCTGCCCAAAGTGGCATCGGAGCGGATGGGCGGCAACGCGCAGAAGGCCCTCGGCGCCGAGATGGGCCACCTACACAAGTATCTCCAGCGACTCGACCATCTGGAGCAACAGGTCACAAGTCTCAGCCTGGTGGGCAAGATCAGGCAGCGAGACATCATCGACCGCCTCAATAGCAACATCCAGGACCTCACCATCGACCTGCCGTCCATCCTCATCGGTTGCCTCAACCGCCAGATGGCGCTCATGCGGCGCCGCCAATGGGAGGGCTACGAGGTCTATGTCGCAGCCACGGAGCGACTGATGCAGGGCAAGGACGAGGCCCGGGAGGGAATGGAGGAGACGACGGCCCTCAGCTTCTGCGAGCAGACGGCCAGCACCATCGGTGCCAACGCCCAATGGATGAGCAAGGCCGAGGGGATCGACAAGCGCTACGAGCAGTATCTGCTCATTGCCAACCTGGAGGGGGCGGGACGCGAGATCTTCCTCGCCCTGCGCGATCTCTGCCTCAACGAGGAGGGCAAGGTCGCACCGATCAAAAAAGATCACCCCATGAGCCGGGAGAAGAAGGTAGAGGAGGCCGACCGTATCTTGCCCGCTATCAACCGGGAGGGCATCGCCCGCCACTGCCGCGACCTCCTCCTTGGCGAGCTCGCCCACGCCCGCGACCGCTACCACGCCGCTCTGTCCGAAGAGGCTCCCGAGCCGCCCTATCCGCAGCAGCTGCTCCGCGAGGCCGTCGCCAGGGCCGAAGCCCTCGTGGGCGAACTGGCCGAGATGGGAGACGCGCCGTTCCAGAACGCGCTGCCCATGCTCATCAGGGTCTCCAAGGCCTACCAGCGCCTGAAGATCGCCACGACGCTCCTCCAGACCAAGGAGGTCCTCGAGGACTTCGAGGCCAACGCCAAGGCGAGGGACAAGGAGAAAGTGAGGAAGCAGTTTGCCACCTGCGTCTCCTCCTTCTACGACGCCGTGGGCCAATGTGAGGACAAGTCGATCCTGCAGATTATCGGACTGGCACGGAAGAAGGGGGAGGGCAAGGAGAAATCGCGCTTCCTCAACGAAGACCTGCTGGTCCTGTTGCTGGCCGGACGGAGGGCGGAGAGGGACGAAGGCGGATCCAGCGTACTGAGGTCCATCCTCTCCGACGACAACAGCGAGAAGCTCCTCAATGCCGACATGCAGAGCCTACGCCGCGCGCGCCGTGCCTTCCGCAACCTCGCCACGACAAAGCTCAGCGAGCAGTCGAAGCACACGGAGGTCCACCACGACGAGGACGCCCCCGCCCCGTTGCCCCTGGCCCGCCTCAAGGCCTTTGGCCATGCCCACCCCGACAGCTTTGCCAGTTGGCTGGCCGAGATCGTCGAGGGCATTTAGCCGCCTGTCAGAAGATCAAGAAAGCTATAATCAAGAAAGTCGTTCCCCCTCCGAGATTCACGTCTTAGAGGGGGAAACTTTTTTCTTGCTTTAAGCCCCATACTTTGCCGTGGCTACACGGCTGCCATGCAGCTCGTCACGCCGAGGGCCGTGGCGATGGCCGTGAGGATCGAAATGGCGGTCTGAATGACGAACCGCCATACCTGTCTTTTCTTTTCATCCATGATTTTTCTTGCTGGTTAAAGGGTTTGATAAATGAGTACTTCTCTCTGTTTTTGGTGGCAACACGAGGACAAGCGAAGAAGACAACCAATACAACATTTACAACTATAACAACTTTTTCAGTGCTAATCGTTCATTAACAGGATCGACTCAAGAGTCGATTTTTGTAAACAAAGATGGTAAACATCTAAGTTGGATACCAGGAAGATATCCATGGCAAAGACGGTTTTCAGAGCCGACTCGCCGTGGCGTGCACGACCGACAACACATTATCACATTATCACATTAAGGATTTCACATCACCCTTCCCCACATCGGGCTTCCCAAGTCATCAACGGGTATTAATAATAGAACATCAAAAAATAACATTTAAAATGATCAAGAACATGCCAATTATCTCAACGCCGCCGTCGGGGGCGTGAAAACCTCGGACCACACCCGCGGCTGCGCTGCCGACATCTTCGTCCCCGACGCCAAGACAGGCCGCGAATGGTTTGCCTGGATGATGGACAACCTCCCGTTTGACCAGCTCATCTGGGAGACCGCGTCCGCGGGCAAGGCCTGCTGGATCCACGTCGGCTACCGGGGCGCGGGCCGCAACCGCCAGCAGGTGATCGGCCACCTCGTGAAGCGGTAGGCCGCCCGCCCAAACAAGTCCCCTACTCCGCCTCAACCTAATAGACGCACGACAGGCTCGGTACATTTCCGCCGCCCAGTCGTGCGTTTTGGCCGTCTCAGGGCAATTTTACAAAAAACACCTTATCTTATAGTGATTATCGCAAAATTTAATGTATATTTGCAGCAAAATTCGGTGAACTTATATTTGGACATGGGCATAAGCAAAGAATTAACGGAAGAGGATGTCAAGTTCCGCTATATTAACGAAGCCATCACAAGCAAGGAATGGCCAAAGGATAGTATATACATGGAACAGAAGGTCAAATTTACCGATGGTAAAATTAGCCTTCATGGCAATCTTGTGCATAGAGAGAAACCGAAGTTTGCAGACTATGTGCTTTACGCAAACAAGGCAACACCAATAGCCATTGTAGAAGCAAAGGATGCCAATCATTCTGTTTCTCATGGATTGCAACAAGCCATGACCTATGCCCAAATGCTCGATGTGAAGTTTGCATATAGTTCAAATGGTGAAGGTTTTGCCGAACATGACTTCTTGACAGGCAAAGAACGCACTTTTGCTATGGACGAGTTTCCTACCAAAGAGGAACTTATCGAAAGATATAAAAGTGAGGCTAACGATGGAAACGGGCTTAACGAACAAGAGTTGGCTGTCATTGATCAGCCTTTTTGCACTGGTCAGAATATTTTTCCACCACGATATTATCAACGCAATGCAGTAAACCGCACAGTCAATGCCATTGCGAAAGGACAAAACCGTGTGCTCCTTGTCATGGCAACTGGCACAGGTAAGACATATACTGCATTCCAGATTGTATGGCGTTTACTTAAAAGTGGATTGAAGAAGAAAGTGTTGTATCTTGCAGACCGCAACATATTGGTTGACCAATCCATACAGCAGGACTTCAAACCATTAGAAAAGGTAACGCACAAGATAGACTACTCAAAAGACAAGAACCACTTGGAAGAATTGGGTTCTTATCAAGTGTTCTTTGCACTCTATCAACAGTTGATTGGACAGAATGATGCCAAAAACTATAAGGAGTTGTTTCCTAATCCTGACTATTTTGACCTTGTTATCGTAGATGAGTGTCATAGAGGTAGCGCAAAGGATGATAGCAACTGGCGAAACATCTTGGAATACTTTTCTTCGGCTACTCATATTGGTATGACTGCCACGCCAAAAGAGACCAAGTACCAGTCAAGTATTGGTTATTTTGGAGAGCCGGTCTATACTTACAGTCTCAAAAATGGCATAGAGGACGGCTTCCTTGCTCCTTTCAAGGTAATCAACATTACAACCAACATCGGTGACGAGTGGCGACCGACAAAGGGGCAAAAGGATATATACGGCAACGAGATAGAAGACCGTATCTATAATAATAGTGACTACGATTACAACATTATCATAGAAGATCGCATTAGGGAAGTTGCAGAGGAAATAACCAACTATCTGAAAAGTACAGATCGCATGGCTAAGACCATCGTGTTCTGTGCTGATGAAACTCATGCGGAACGTATGCGTGTCGCATTGACCAATGCCAATGCTGACATGTGCAAGCAGCATCCTGATTATGTGGTTCGTATAACAGGTAGTGACGAATACGGAAAGGGGAAATTGGATTATTTCATTTCCGTTTCCGAAAAGTATCCTGTTATTGCCACAACAAGCAAGTTGCTTTCTACGGGTGTTGATTGCAAGATGACAAAACTGATTGTGCTTGACCAGCAAATCGGCTCTATGACGGAGTTCAAGCAGATTATTGGTCGTGGCACTCGTCTTCGTGAGAAAGAAGGAAAGACATATTTCACCGTAATGGACTTCCGCAACGTAACACGATTGTTTGCCGACCCAGATTGGGACGGACCGATCGAGATAGACCCTAATTATCCACCCAAACAGACAGGGCCGAAACCGTATGTGCTTCCAGAAGACGACGAGCCTAATGGGGTATCAGAACCAAAGCCAGGGCCACGACCGAAGCCGATTGTTGCCAAGGATGGTTGTCAAGTGATGGTCATAAACAAGGTAGTTTCTGTCTATGACACAAACGGCAAGTTGCTTCGCACGGAAAGCATTACTGACTACACAAAGAAAAGTATTATCGACACATACGCCACGATTGATACGTTCACTTCCAAGTGGCAAGAAACCAAGAAGAAATCTGACATAGCAGAAATGCTCAAAGACAGCGGCATCGACCTTGCTGCATTGAAGCACGACCAAGACATGGATGATGTGGACGATTTCGATTTCATCTGTCATATAGCCTATGGAAAAAAAACGCTCACACGACATGAACGTGCCGAGCAGGTGAAGAAGCGTGATGTATTCAGCAAGTATGGCGAACAGGCACGGCTTGTGCTTGAAGCCTTGTTGGATAAGTACACAAGGGATGGCGTGTCTGAACTGGAAAGTCTTACCGTGCTTGAAAACGATCCATTCCGCAAATTGGGTTCAAAGTCAAACATCGTGAAGTTCTTTGGGGGCAAGCAAGGTTATCTTGATGCCGTGAAGGAGTTGGAACAACACATATATAATATAGCATAAAATAGAATCTTTTCGTTAAGCCAGATGAGCAAAAGAGAGCTTGCTCTCATTTTGCTATGGCGAGAAAAGGTGCGCGAAAGCGAATCTTTTCGAAAGGCCAAATGAACAGAGCCAAGCTTGCTTGAACTATGTCGTGGCGAGAAAAGATGCACAAAGTGAAACAAAATATGAGTTTATCAAATTTCGTAAAACGAGTACGCAATATCATGCGCAATGATGCTGGTATCAACGGCGATGCGCAACGCATAGAACAAATGGCATGGATGCTGTTTTTGAAAGTCTATGACGAGAAAGAAAATGATTGGGAGTTGGACGATGATGATTACAAGTCTATCATCCCAGAAGAATGCCGTTGGCGCAACTGGGCGCATGACGATGGAAGCGGCAATGCCTTGACTGGTGACGAGCTGCTTTCGTTTGTCAACAATACTTTGTTTGTAGAACTCAAAAACATAGAGGTCACACCAGATACTCCTATCCGTCAGGCGATTGTAAAGACCACATTTGAGGATGCCAACCAATATATGAAAGACGGCGTACAGCTCCGCCAGGTGCTGAATGTGATTGACGGTTTGAACCTTGGCGACTATGAAGAGAGTCATGCTTTCGGCGAGATATACGAGACTATACTTAAAGAGATGCAGTCGGCTGGCTCGTCTGGTGAGTTCTACACTCCAAGAGCCTTGACCGAGTTTATGGCAGAGATAGTCAATCCGCAGATTGGTGAGAAAATGGCAGACTTCGCCTGTGGTACAGGAGGTTTCATCACCAGCTGGTTGGGTGAATTGGACAAGAAGGTCAAGACTGCTGAAGACCGCAAAGAGTACAATCAGTCTGTATTTGGCATAGAAAAGAAACAATTCCCGTATATGCTATGCGTGACAAACCTGTTGCTGCATGGTATTGACACGCCATTGGTATATCACGACAACTCGCTTACAAAGGATGTACTCAACTATACAGACGAAGACAAGTTTGATGTGGTGTTGATGAACCCTCCATACGGTGGTAACGAGAAGTCGGATGTCAAGTCACACTTCCCTTCCGACATGCGAAGTAGCGAGACTGCCGACCTCTTCATGGTGCTCATCATGTATCGCTTGAAGAAGAATGGCCGTGCAGCAGTCATTGTCCCAGACGGTTTCCTTTTTGGAGCAGACAACACAAAGATTGCCATCAAGACCAAGTTGCTCAGAGATTTCAACTTGCACACCATCATCCGTTTGCCAGGCAGCATCTTTGCACCTTACACTTCGATTGCCACGAACATTCTGTTCTTCGACAATACCTGTGCGGAGGGTACTCCAGAAGGTTATTCTACAAAGGGAACGTGGTTCTATCGCCTCGATATGCCGGAGGGGTACAAGCATTTCTCCAAGACGAAATCCATGAAGTCGGAGCATTGCAACCCAATCCGTGAGTGGTGGAACGACCGTAAGGAAATCATCATTGCTGATGGTGACGAGAAATCCCGTTGCTATTCGGTTGAAGACCTTATTGCCACCGATTGCAACTTCGACTTGTGCAAGTTCCCGAAAGAGGATGAAGAAATCTTGCCTCCTGCCGAACTGCTTGCCGACTATTTCAAGAAGCGCAAGGCTCTTGACCATGAGATAGACAAGACATTGGCGGAGATACAGCGTATCTTGGGGATAAATGTGAATGTGGACGAATTGTAAAATGTGGGACGGTGTTCCACAAATCTAAAAGATTGGCATGGAGAATAAAGGTTTGACAAACATAAATGATGCTGCCTATCAGAAGTTGATAGACAACATAACCGCGCTATGGAGTGAATCAAAAGCCAAAGCTATTACAGCGGTCAATACAGAATTGCTTGATGCCAACTGGCAGACAGGAAAGTATATTGTTGAATATGAACTTAAAGGTAAGGATAGAGCAGAGTATGGCAAGCAGTTACTTGTAAACCTTGCCAAGGATTTGACAGCAAGAAACGGAAAAGGCTTTAGCCGATCTAATCTTGTCTATATGCGTAAGTTTTACCTTGCTTTTCCAATTTGTGAGACAGTGTCTCACAAATTGACATGGAGCCATTATTTTGAACTATTGAAGTGTGACAACTCGCTTGAAATGCAGTTCTATTATAAGGAATCCATCAAGGAGGGTTGGAAAGTTAGAGAACTGAAAAGACAGATGAAAAGTTGTCTGTTTCAGCGACTTGCACTAAGTACAGACAAGGCTGGAGTTCTTGCATTGGCTAACGAGGGACACCAAGTACAAACTCCACAAGACATTATCCGTGATCCATTCGTTCTTGAATTTGCAGGACTCCCCAAACAAAAACGCTATAAGGAGAGTGACTTGGAAAAGGCTCTAAAAGACCACATGGAGCAGTTTCTTTTGGAAATGGGACGTGGCTTTGCGTTTGTGGGCAGACAATACTCCATGCAGATAGGTAGCCGACAATTCAAGGTGGATTTGGTGTTCTACCATTGTATCCTGAAATGCTTTGTGCTGATAGATTTAAAGCGAGCAGAGATAAAACATGGTGACATCGGGCAGATGAACCTCTATCTTAACTATTTCAAGACAGAAGTGTGTCAACCGGACGACAATCCACCCATCGGCATAGTTTTGGGAGCAAGAAAAGATGAACTTTTGATGGAGTATGCCTTGGAGGGTATAACCAATCAATTGTTTGTGGCACGTTACCAACTTTATCTGCCAAAGCGTGAAGAACTGCAAGCGCAGCTCGACAAGTTGTTAGACGAAACGGAATGATCTATCTAATTGGAAACAATGAACGGAAAACAATTAAAAAATAGCATATTACAATGGGCGATACAGGGAAAACTTGTACCGCAAGACTCCAATGACGAACCAGCAAGCGTATTGCTTGAAAAGATTCGTCAGGAGAAAGAACGCTTGATCAAAGAGAAGAAAATCAAGCGTGACAAGAACGCATCCATTATCTACCGTGGTGAGGACAATTCCTATTATGAGAAGATGCTTGCTACGGGGGAGGTGAAGTGCATCGATGAGGAAATACCGTTTGAGATACCATCATCTTGGAGTTGGGCAAGACTTTTGAATGTTTCGATATATATACAAAGAGGGAAGTCTCCTAAGTATTCACCGATAAAAAAGTATCCTGTTGTTGCTCAAAAATGTAACCAATGGGCAGGATTCTCTATTGACAAAGCGCAGTTTATAGAGCCCGAATCCTTGTCCAAGTACGCTATTGAGCGAATTTTGCAAGATGAGGATTTAATGTGGAACTCCACAGGATTAGGAACATTGGGGCGAATGGCTGTATATTACGCAAAGCTTAATCCTTATGAGCTGGCTGTTGCAGATAGTCATGTAACAGTCATCCGATTGTTTAAACCCTTTGTGTCTCCTCTTTTCTTCTATTTTTACTTCGTAAGTCCAACGGTTCAAAGCGTAATAGAAGACAAATCAGATGGCAGTACTAAACAAAAGGAACTTTCGACTACAACTGTATGCAATTATCTTGTTCCTATACCACCAAGAAACGAACAGACACGAATAATATCAAAGGTTACGTCTTTACTACCTGTTATAGAAAAGTATGGAACACAACAAGAGAAGTTAGAAAACTTGAATAGAACAATAAATGAACAAATAAAAAAATCCGTCTTACAAGAAGCAATTCAAGGGAAACTGGTTCCGCAAATTGCAGAGGAAGGCACAGCCCAAAAACTGCTTGAACAGATAAAAGCTGAGAAGCAAAAGTTAGTGAAGGAAGGTAAGTTAAAGAAGTCTGCCCTCAACGATTCTGTTATCTTTCGTGGTGACGATAACAAGTACTATGAGAAGATTGGGAAAAAGTGCATGGATATAACTGAGGAAATCCCTTTTGATTTGCCCGATTCTTGGAGTTGGGCAAGAGGTAAGTCTGTATTCATGCCTATGGAATCAACAAAGCCATCATCTGATTTCGTTTATATAGATGTAGATGCCGTCAATAACAGGCTAAACATTATAGACAAACCTAAAAAGGTAAGAATAGAAAACGCTCCTAGTCGAGCAACGAGAAAACTTCATAAAAACGATTTGTTGTTTTCAATGGTTCGTCCCTACTTGAAAAATATAGCTTTGGTTGATTATATATATAAAGATGCCATTGCAAGTACAGGATTTTATGTTATTACACTGGCGAAAACGGAGCATTCCCACCCACTCGGGATGGTTGTATCCACTCACTTTCGATGCGGAAAAGGGGTTAAAAGAGGCTTAAAAAACGGAGCATTGCCGTTCAAAATCGATTAAAACGCCTCAAA
>OJLA01000126.1_pt1 | contig 73365 bp, 56 predicted proteins | sample 1596611 | NCBI WGS metagenome assembly OJLA01 (sample SAMEA4350168, study PRJEB24818) | metagenome | biome: human; feature: gut; material: faeces | place: Denmark | collected 2013-09
GAGCACTGCGATGTCCTGGCCGTGGGCATGGATGAACACCGCGGCGCGCACCAGCCCGCCCTACACAAACGGAACGCCGACGTTGAAGTACCAGTCGCCATCAACCTGACGGCGGATGCCGATTTCGTCGCCGCCGATGATGGTCAGCAGCGCTTCGTAGACATCCTTGCCGTTGAGCGTCTTGGCAAAATCGGGATTCTGCTCGTAGGTGACGGCCATGTTGTCCATCACCTGCCCGGAGCGGTCGACAATCGCGATATACGCGCCGTACTCGTCGTACACCTGCGCCGCCTTCCAGCGGAGGTGCTTGAGCGCCACGGTATTCTGCGCGCTGCCCGAAAACAGCGACGTGCCGAGCGTGTAGGTGCTGCTGCCGCCGGAATACAGGCTCGCCAGATACGCAATCTCGCGCGCCTCCGCCCGCAGGTTCTCCTGCCGAATCGCCGTCTGCCGGCTGGTGAGCGTATACAGCCCCAGCCCCGACAGCACGCTTGTCAGCAGCACAATTACCGCCACAACCACCGCCATAATCCGACCAAACATGATGTTTTCCGCCTCTTATTTTATAACCTCAAACTTGTACCCGCGCCCCCAGATGGTCTGGATGCGCCAGCCGTACTTTTCGCAGCCTACGAGCTTATCCCGCAGGCGCTTGACGTGCACATCCACCGTCCGGCTCTCGACTTCCACCTGAAAGCCCCACACTTGGTCAAGCAGCTGACCGCGCGTGAACAGCTGGTTGACGTGGCTGGCAAGGAAGTACAGCACTTCCAGTTCCTTCGGCGGCATCTCCAGCTTCTTGCCCTCGTAGAACACTTCGTAGCGGCTCAAACTGACCGTCAATCCGGGGAAGGACAGCGTATCGTCGTTGGATTCTTCCTCTTCCTCGGTCTGCCCCATCGTCCGGCGAAGCACTGCCTTGACGCGCGCCGCCATCTCCTTGCTGTCAAACGGCTTGGTGATGTAGTCGTCCGCGCCCAGTTCCAGCCCCAGCACCTTGTCGAACGTTTCGTCCCGCGCTGTGACCATAATAATCGGAATATTCGAGGACTTCCGCACGGCTTTAAGCACCTGCCAGCCGTCCATGCCGGGCATCATCACGTCCAGCAGCATCAAATCCGGCGGCATTTTGCGGAACTCGGTCATCGCGTCGTCCCCGCGTCCGACCGTCTTCACCTCATACCCCGCCTTCTCCAAATACAGCTGCTCCAATTTCGCAATATTCGGGTCATCATCGACCACGAGAATATACGGCTTCTCTTTCATTAAATACACCTCCACAAGGGGCTTCGCCCCTTGAACCCACCAAAGGGACTTCGTCCCTCTGGACTCCCATTCGCGCGATTGAGTTGGTGACTTCTTCATGCAATTTCCGCGTATTAAGCAGGGGTTTCGCGCCTGATGAAAAAATCCTCGCTTAGCAGGATTATTTCAGCGTCACAATCGTGACCCCGCTCTCCCCTTCCCCATAGACGCCCAGGCGGCAGCTCGCCACATGCATATGATGCTTCAAATGCTGCTGAATGCCGCTGCGCAAAACGCCCGTGCCTTTGCCGTGGATGATGCTCACTTCGCCCATCCCCGCCAGAATCGCCTGATCCAGATACTGGTCAACCGTCATAATCGCCTCATCGAGCGCCATGCCGCGCACGTCGCATTCCATCCGCACCGTGCGTTCCATCGCGCCGGTTTTCAGATGAACGCTCGTCGGCTGGGGCTTCGGCTTGTCCGGCTGTTTCACCAGACGCAGCTGGCTGATATTCACCTTCAGCTTCAGGATGCCCGCCTGCACCTCCACCTCGCCCTTGGCGTTGGCGGGGGCAAGCACCGTACCCTGACTGCCGATGGTGAGGATTTCCACCGTGTCGCCCTTGCGGACTTCCTTCGGCGGCAGCCCGGTATCCACCTTTTGCAGCAAGCCCTCGGACAGATTGTCCACGTTGTTCTCGATGCGGCGGCGAATCGCGTTCACCTGCGCGTCGGGGTTCTGCTGTTCCTTCTTCATGCGCTTCAAATCCGCGATGATACTCTCGGATTCGCGGCGCGTCTGCTCCATGATGCGGCGGGCGTCCGCCTTGGCTTTCTTGATGGTGTTCTCGCGCTGGTCTTCCATCTGCTTGCGGAGCTTCTCGGCCTCGTCGCGCAGCTTGACCGTCTCAGCGCTCGCCTGACGCGCAATCTCGCGCTCGCGTTCCGCCACCTGCCGGTGATATTCCGCATTGGCGATAACGTCCTCAAAGCGCACGGAATCGCTGGACAGCAGCTTCTTCGCGTCGTCAATGAGGTTTTCCGGCAGACCCAGACGGCGGCTGATTTCAAAGGCGTTGGACTTGCCCGGCACGCCAATAGACAGGCGGTAGGTCGGGCGCAGCGTCTCCACATCGAACTCGACGGAAGCGTTCTCCACGCCCTTGGTGGACAGCGCGAATGCCTTCAGTTCGCTGTAATGCGTCGTCGCCAGCGTCCGCACACGGATGTTCAGCAGGCGCTGCAGAATCGCCTGTGCCAGCGCCGCGCCCTCGGTCGGGTCAGTACCCGCGCCCAGTTCGTCGAACAGCACCAGATCATCCGGCGTCACCTCGTGCATGATGGACACAATCGTCGTCATATGCCCGGAGAAGGTGGACAGGCTCTGCTCGATGGACTGCTCGTCGCCAATATCGGCGAACACCTGCTCAAACACCGCCAGCTCCGTCCCCAAATCCGCCGGGACTTGCAAGCCCGCCTGCGCCATCAGCGTCAGCAGACCGACCGTTTTCAGCGTGACCGTCTTGCCGCCCGTGTTCGGGCCGGTGATAATCAGCGACGTGAAGTCCTTGCCCATCCACAGATTTGACGGCACAACCTTCTCCCGGTCAATCAGCGGATGACGCCCGCGGATGATGTTGATGTACCCGTTCTGGTTGAGTTTGGGCGACACGGCGTTCATCTCGCGGGACAGCATCCCCTTGGCGAAGATGTAGTCCAGTTCCGCCAGCGTCTCCACCGTCTCGCGCAGCTGGTCGGCATACGGCGCGATTTCCGCCGACAGCGCCGCCAGAATCCGCTCAATCTCCTGTTTTTCCTTCGCCGCCCACGTTTTCAGCTCGTTGCCCATTTCCACCGCCGCCATCGGCTCGATGAACAGCGTCGCACCGGTGGACGACTGGTCATGCACCAGCCCCGGCACGCTGCCACGGTACTCCGCCTTGACGGGCAGGCAGTAGCGGTCGTTGCGCATGGTGACAATCGGGTCTTGCAGGTACTTCTGGAACGCGGATGAGCGAATCATCTGATTCAGCTTTTCCTTAATGCGCTCGTTCGCCCCGCGCAGATGACGGCGGATGTCCATCAGCTCGTTCGACGCGCGGTCGGCGATTTCGTCCTCAGAGATAATCGCGTTGGTGATATCCTGCTCGACGTTGTGAAGCGTCGAGAGGCGCTGCGCCAGTTCCTTCAAAATCGGCGTGTTGTCGCGCTCGGTATCCAGCGCCTTCCGTGCCGCGCGGGCGGATTGCATCAGCGCCGCCACTTCCAGCAGCGCCTTCGGGGAGAGCGTCGCGCCCTTTTCCGCCAGCGTCAGGCTTGCGCGCACGTCCGAAAACGGCACAAGCGGCGACGCGCCCACATATTGCAGGATGACCGTCGCTTCCTCCGTCTCCGCCTGCATCCGCTGGATTTCGGTTATATTGCTGGACGGAACCAGCGCCTCGCAGCGCTCCCGCCCCATGTCCGTCATGGCCTTGCTTGCCAGACGGTCGCGGATTTTGGTAAATTCCAGCACCCGCAAGGTTCTTTCCTTCATCATCTGCGTGTTCCTCATAAATCGTTCATACTATTTTCGGATGAAAATGAGCCAAGATGCGCCGCGAATTTTTCATTCAGGCTAACGCGAATGAAACGCAGCGTAGCAGCGCTACGCTAAGTGGAATGAGCGGACGACTGAATCAAAAAGGCGCAAGCAGATGGCTCAGGTGAATCCGAAAATAGTATTACTCAACAGGACGATTCCAGTGATTGCTCGTCCCTTCCAATTCCCGCATTTCGCCATCCATGACGGCGCGCACGTCCGCCGCTTCCTGCGCGTTTTCCGTCGTCAGCACCATCATCGGCGCATAGCCCGCCTGACGCACCCGGCGGATGTTGTTCGTCGGCAGCGCGTTCATCAGCCGCACCAAGCAGCCCTCCGGCAGCCTTTGCCGCAGCAGCGGATAGACCGTTCCGCGCCGGTCGGTGAGCGTCTGCCCCGCCAGCGCATCCGGCGAATGCTGGTCGCACATCCGGCACGCCGCGTGTCCTTTCGTCAGTCCCAGATACGTCCGCGCCGGGCAGTGGTGCAGCAGCATCAATTGCTCCCGCCCATACGCCGGGACTACCACGGGCGGATGATTCTGCATCAGCGTCCGCAATTCCGCACCGGACAGTTCGCTGCTCGCCGTCACGAAACGGCACCCCTGCTCCAGCAGAAACTGCACCGCGCGGCGATTCATCACCGGAATCCCGCTGCCCGCGCCCATTGGCACGTTCCATGTGCGTCCCAGCTGCCCAACGCTGCCCAGCACAATGCCGCCGAGCTTCCCCGCGTTTCTCTGCACGAAGTCGCAGAGCAAATCAAGCGTCTTTTCCTCGCACACGGTCGGCAATTGCAGCCACACGCCGTCCGGCATGGCCCGCAAGCCGCTTTCCAGCGCATCCGCCCGGAAATCTTCGGGATACCAAACCAGCAAATCCGCCGCGCCCTGCATCGCGTCCGCCTGTTCCCTCGTGCGGACAATCGCCATGCTCGGCGCATCCGGCAAATCGGGATAAATCAGGTCATCCGCGGGTTCTTCGCGCCCCGTTTTGCGCGTGAATGCCGCAATTCTTGCTTCCGCCAGCTGCTGACAAGCCTCGCGCCGCAGCTGATTCAGCGCCGACACAGGCACAAACGCGCCCGCGGTCTGCACCGTCAGCGCCCGCAGGGAGAACGGCGTGTCGCTGAGCTTTCCCAGACTGCGCCGCGCGTCCTCTTCACTCATGGCGCGGCTCTGCGCGGGGGCAGCCGTGTCGCCCGTGACGGTGACGCTGCTTTCGCCGTCGGTCATGGTGAGCGCAAGCGGCTTTCCGGGATACGCGATCAGCGCCATATCCGCCGGAATCGCGGGAATGACAAGGCTTCGCGCCCATTGGAGCTGCTTTTCGCTGGTCAGGCGGTAGACCTCGTCGCCCGCCTTGGTGCGGATGTCGGGTCGCAGGCGCACGACGGCGATTTGCCCCGCTTCGGTGTCATGCCCGGCATAAATCAGCTCGGCATCCCCCTGCGCGGTACGGATCTGCAAGCCATCGCCGTCATCGAGGCTGCGTTCCAGTCGGACGCGCGCCATATTGCCCGCGGTGAACTCCACCCTGCCGATTTTCACGCCGCCGTGACTGACGCGCGCCGGGTCAATCACGCCCGCGTCCTCCGCGCCCATGGCGTACCCGCGCATAAAGCCCCCGCGGGAGAAAATCTGGCGCAAACCTGTGATTTCATTCTCGTCCGCCTTGCGGAAATGCCCATTGTCCATCGCGTCGATGGCATTGCGGTAGCTATTGGCAATCGTCGCGACGTATTCCGGACGTTTGAGCCGCCCCTCCAGCTTGATGGACGCAACGCCCGCCTTGTTCAGCTCCGGCAGGTCGTCGCGCATACAAACATCGCGCGGAGAGAGCCACGCCGCGGTCTTGCCGCGGTAGGTATACAGCAGGCGGCAAGGCTGAGCGCAGCGACCGCGGTTGCCGCTTCGTCCGCCGACAACGGAGGAGAACAGGCACTCCCCGCTGACGGCGACGCACTGCGCGCCATGCCCGAACACTTCGATTTCGATGCCCTCTTTCGCGGCGAGGGCGATTTCGGCGGCGCTGCATTCACGGGCAAGCACCGCGCGGGTCATGCCCTGATTGCGGCAGAAGCGGACGCCAGTCGCGTTGTGAATCGCCATCTGCGTGCTGGCGTGGATGGGCAAATCCGGGAAGCAGCGCCGCGCCATCCGCAGCACGCCCAAATCCTGCACCAGCACCGCATCCACGCGGATTTCACTCAGCAGCCGCAGCACATCCACGACCCCCGCCAGCTCGCCGTCCTTAATCAGCGTATTGACGGTCACATGGACACGCACATGATGCAGATGGGCGAACCGCACGGCATCCCGCAGCTGCTGCTCATCGAAATTGCCCGCGCCCGCCCGCGCCGAATACGCGGCATACCCCAGATACACCGCGTCCGCGCCCGCCGCCACCGCACTCCTGAGCGCATCCCAATTTCCCGCCGGTGCAAGATTCTCCATCCGACTTACTCCCTTCTGTAAGGAGACGCAAGGGGCGTTGCCCCTTGACCCCAGCAGGGACTCTGTCCCTGCACCCTGCAAGGGAGTTCCTCCCTTGACCCCTTTTCGCGATTGAGTTGGTCACTTCTTCATGCTATGCCCGCGTGTTTATCCACAGCTTACCCACACTGTCCCCCATATCCACAAGTTACGGCAAAGACCAGTAACAGGAGTGAGCGCCGCGAAGGGGTCAAGGGGGCGATCGCAAAGCCCCCTTGTCGCGCCCGCAGGCGCGAAATTCCTGCAACAATATAAAACGAGCAAGGAGTTCCAACCCCTGCAATCCAAACACCAAAAAGAAACGCTTTTACCGCTTTTCCCGCAAAAGCGCCAGCTCCCGCCGCAAGCGGTTCACCTCGTCCTGCGCGCGCATCAAATCATCCGCCAGATTCAGCGCCGTCAGCACCGCCGCCGTGTTTGCCGGAATCCGCCCGGAACGCATCGTCTCCGTCATCTGCCGGTCAACATACGCCGCCACCCGGTTCAGATGCTCCGACGAATCCGTCGAAACAAGGGCGTAGTCCTTCCCCGCCACCCGAACCGTCGTTTTCTGCTTCTCCATGTTTTCGCTCCTACGAAATACAGGCGCAGTCCGGCTGTCTCCGCCGCGTCTGCGCCTGCAACATTATACGATTCCCAAATGAGAATGCGCCAAGATGCGCAGGCAAATTGGGAAATCGTATTACATCTGCTCGAAAGGATAGGTCTGCCCGAAGGTTTCCACGCGGATGGACTTCATTACCTGCGGTTCAAGGGGCTTATCGCGCATGTCGCGCTTGACGCTGACGATTGCATCCGCCACGTCCATGCCTTCCAGCACCTTGCCGAACGCCGCGTACTGGCCGTCGAGGTGCGGGCTGTCCGAAGTCATGATGAAGAACTGGCTGCCGGCGGAATCAGGCATCATGCTGCGCGCCATCGACAGGACACCGTAGGTGTGCTTGAGCGGGTTGTTCACGCCGTTCATGGCAAATTCACCCTTGATGTGGTAGCCGGGGCCGCCGAGGCCCGTGCCCTTGGGGTCGCCGCCCTGAATCATGAAGCCCGGAATGACACGGTGAAAAATCAGCCCGTCATAGAAGCCGCTGTTCGCCAGCGCAATAAAATTGCCGACGGACTGCGGCGCAGTTTCAGGGTAGAGTTCGCCCTTCATTTCGCGGCCATCCGCCATCGTAATAACAAAAGTAGGATTCTGTGCCATGTTCATAGCACTCCTTTCAGAACCAATTGTCCGCGCCCTTGCGGACTTTGTGGAAGATAGGGCAAAAGCGCCTATCACGCCTATTGTATCAGCAAATGCGCCAAATTGCAAGCCAAAAGGGGAATTTGCCGCCGCCGAAACGTGCTTTTTGCCGTCAAAGTGGCATTTCCGGCAGGAAAAGTGCTTTTTTGCGCCCAATCATTTCCTCCACGCGGGCAATGTACTGCTCGATGTTGGATACGTTCGGCGCACGGCCGATGTGCCACTCCTCCGGGTAGACGCGTTTGGAAATGCCGCCCGCGCCGAGGGCGAGGATGTGCGTCGTTTCTTCCATAATATCCACATTGTATTGACAGGCGTGACCCGGCAGCGCGTAGCCGACGTTCTCCTGATTGCCCGCCATGTACTTCTGGCGGTAGAGATAGTAGGGCTTCATGCCCAATTGGTGCGCGGTGTCAAGCCCCAGCTGCACCATGCGGGAGGCGGTTTCGCCGTCCGGCAGGGGCGCGTTTTCCAGATGCAGGCGGCTGGAGCGCTTGATGGCGAGGGTGTGCACGGTCAGGCTTTCCGGCGTCAAGCGGAGCGCGGCGTCCATCGTGCGGGCAAAATCGTCGATGTTTTCGCCCGGCAGCCCGGCAATCACGTCCATGTTGATGTGGTGGATGTTCGCCGTCCGCGCCATCGCATACGCCTCCTCCACCTGCTGGGCGGTGTGCGCACGGCCGATGACGCGCAAGGTCTTGTCATTCATCGTCTGCGGATTGATGCTGATGCGCTGTACGCCCGCGCGCCGGATGGCTTCGAGCTTCGGCAGCGTCAGCGTGTCGGGACGACCCGCTTCCACCGTGTATTCCATTGCGCAGGGGAAGCACTGCATCATCTTCTCCAGCAGCCGCGGCAGCTGCTCCTCATTCAGCGATGTCGGCGTGCCGCCCCCGACGTAAACCGCGCGCAGCTTCTTCCCCGCGTCGCGCAGGAGCTGCGCACAGGCATCCATCTCCCGGAACAGCGCCGTCAGGTAGGGCGCAACCAAATGCCCGTCGCCCAGTTCGCCACTGGAAAAAGAGCAGTAGGTGCAGCGCGTTGTGCAGAACGGAATGCCGATGTACACATCCATCCAGTCGTCGCCCGGCGGCGGAAGCTGCTGCTGCACGGATACGAGTTCCGCCAGCAGCGCCGCCTTCTCCGGCGCAACATCAAACTGGTGCACCAAATGCTCCTGCGCGTCCGCCATCGACATGCCTTCGTTCAGCGCCTCGTACATCAGGTGCGTCGGACGAATGCCCGTCATGCTCCCCCACGGCGGATGAATGCCTGTTTCCTTGCGCAGCAGGTCGTAGAGCGTCTGACGGCAGAGGCGGCGAAGCGCCCGGCGGCGGTGCAGCGCCTGAATCCGCGCATCCGCATCCGACGGAATGTCTGTCACGCCCTGCGCCGCCTGCGTTTTCCCATAGAAGCGGATGACGTACTGCCCGCCCTCGATAGCCGCCGCGAAATGGTATTCCGGCGCATCCCACACGCTGTCCGGCAGAGAGAACAGGCGCGTCATGTTCATCAAATCCGGCTCGATGGTCGTCAAGTCGTCCTGCAGGCCCTGCTGAATTTCGTTGCTCATTTTAGTCTCCATGTCCGGGGTAAATTTCCAGATTGCGCGCCATCGGCACCACCCGTGCCAGCGACGCTTGCATCTGCTCGCTGCTCCCCGTTGGCAAATCGGTTCGCCCGCAGCCGAAGCGGAAGAGCGTGTCGCCCGTGAACAGCTTGTCGCCAATTTGATAGCACACGCTGCCCGCCGTATGACCCGGCGTATGCAGCACGGTGAAAGTCAGCCCCGCCGCCGTCACCGTATCGCCTTCGTGGACGAGTTTCGTCGCTTCCGGCGCGGTCACGGGAGCGCCCATCAGGAAGCTGGCGTTTTCCTGCGGATTGGAAAGCATCGGCGCGTCCTGTGCATGAACCACCAGTTCCGTTTCCGGGGTCATCAGCGCCTGAACCGCGCCGATATGGTCAAAATGCCCATGCGTGAGCAGAATCGCGGCAATCGTGCGCCCGTCCGCCGCTTTGCGGATGCGCTCCGGCTCGTCGCCTGGGTCAATCACCACGCAGTCAGTGCGCGCATCGTCCCAGAGGATGTAGCAGCACGTTCCAATCGCGCCAACGGTGACTTCCTTCATTTGCAGCATGGCTCTATCCTCCTGCGTCAGAATGCCTTGGTAGAATCCATCAAAATCGTCACAGGGCCGTCGTTGACGAGCGACACCTGCATATCCGCGCGGAAACGTCCGGTTTCGACGTGAATGCCCTGCGTGCGCCACGCCGCAACAAGCTGTTCATAGCGTTCATTGGCTTCTTCCGGGCGCGCCGCCGCGATAAAGCTGGGGCGGCGGCCGCCGCGGGCATCGCCATAGAGTGTGAACTGGCTGACGGCAAGAATCGCGCCGCCAACATCCTTGAGGGAGCGGTTCATTTTACCCGCTTCATCCTCGAAAATGCGGAGATTCGGCACTTTTTCCGCCATATAGTGGACGTCGTGATCGGTATCGTCAGTGCTGACGCCGATAAGCACCATGAATCCCTGCTGGATGGCGCCGATTTGCTCGCCGGCGACGCTGACGGAGGCTTGGGCAACTCGCTGAATGACACAACGCATAGGGGGTACTTCCTCGTTTCTTGGGGATTTTCTGTTTGGATAATGCGGTCGGATAAACACGCGGACACTGTATGCAGTCGTCACCAACTCAATCGCGCGAAAGGGAGTCCAGAGGGTCGAAGACCCTTTGGCGGAGTCCAGAGGCAGCGCCTCTGGTCACCCCTGCACTCGGAATACGTCGATGACGTCCGTTTTCCGCTGCAGCAGCTTCACCAGCTTGTCCATCTGCTCACGGGATTTCACTTCGAGGACGAAGCGGAAGGTCGCGATGCGGTTCTTTTCGTCCAGCTCGGTGTTGACCGTCTTAATCGGCACATTCGCGTCGCCGATGATGGTCGCCAGTTCAATCAGCAGGTTCGTGTGGTCGTAAGCGACAATCTTGATGGACACGCAGAAGCCCGTGCCCGTGTCGCCGTCCGCCCACGCCACCTGCACCCGGCGTTCCGCTTCGCCGCGCAGGACGTTCACGCAGTCCGCCTTGTGAATCGTCACGCCGCGCCCGCGGGTGATGAAGCCCACAATGTCGTCCCCCGGCACGGGCGAACAGCACTTGCCGAAGCGCACGGGGATGTCCATGTCCTCGTTGCCGGGCAGGATGATGCCGTGGTTCGCCTTGCCGGAGGCCTTGCGCTGCGGCTGATTTTCTTCTGTCAGCGCGAGCAGTTCTTCCGTTTTCGGGGCAGCCTGCGCCGTCTGCGTCCGCTGCTCATCCACCAGGCGCGACACAACGTACACCGACGCCATGCCGCCATAGCCGACCGCGCTGTAAATGTCGTTCAGCGCCGTAAAACCATACTTTTTGAGAATCGAATCATAATATTCTGGCTTAATCACATCCGGCGGATTCAGCCCGCGGCGGCGGCATTCGCGTTCCACCATTGCGCGGCCCGTCTCAATGTTCTCCTCGCGGTACTCCTTTTTCAGGAACGCGCGGATTTTCGCCTGCGCCTGCGGGGTTTTGCAGATGCGCACCCAGTCCGCGCTCGGGCCCTTCGACGATGCGCTGGTGATGATTTCCACGCGGTCGCCCGTTTCCAGCGGCGTGTCCAAAGGCATGATGCGCCCGTTGATTTTGCTGCCGACGCACTTATTGCCCACGGCGGAATGAATGCGGTAGGCGAAATCCAGCGGCGTCGCGCCCTTGGGCATACTGATAACGTCGCCCTTGGGGGTGAAGAGGAACACTTCCTCGGAGAAGAGGTCGGTTTTCAGGGTATCCAGGAATTCGCGGGAATCGCGCGTATCGCTCTGCCAGTCCAGAATCTGCCGCACCCAGTAGAGCTTGGAATCCAAGTCGTTCGCCGCGCCGCCGCCCTCTTTGTAGCGCCAGTGCGCCGCAATGCCATATTCCGCGATACGGTGCATCTCCCAGGTACGAATCTGCACCTCGAACGGAAACGGCATCTTGCGCCCGCCGACGACCGTTGTGTGCAGGGACTGATACATGTTCGCCTTCGGGACGGAAATGTAGTCCTTGAAGCGCCCCGGCATCTGGTTCCACAGCGTGTGGACAATGCCCAGCACGGCATAGCAATCCGGCACGGAGTCCACCAGCACGCGAATGGCAATCAGGTCATAAATTTGGTCAAAGGGCTTGTTTTGCAGCACCATCTTGCGGTAGATGCTGTAAAAGTGCTTCGGGCGGCCGTCAATCGTGTGGTGGATATGCTGCTCATCCAGCTTGGCGGACAACTCGTCGATGACCATGCGGATATTTTCTTCCCGCTCCGAGCGCTTCTGCCCGACCTTCTGCACCAGGTTCTCGTACCCAACCGGGTCGATGTAGCGCAGGGACAAATCCTCCAGTTCCTGCTTGATGGCGTACACGCCCAGCCGGTGCGCAATCGGCGCATAGATGTCCAGCGTCTCGCGCGCAATCGCCACGCGCCGCTCTTCTTTCTGGAATTTCAGCGTCCGCATGTTGTGCAGGCGGTCAGCCAGCTTAATCAGCACGACGCGGATGTCCTTGCCCATCGCCAGAATCATCTTGCGCAGCGATTCCGCCTGTGCTTCTTCCTTGTCGGCGAAATCGAGTTTGTTCAGCTTCGTCACGCCATCCACCAGCATGGCGACTTCCTCGCCGAATTCCTGCCGAATGGTGTCCAGCGTGATGCCCTCGCAGTCCTCCACCGTGTCGTGCAGAAGCCCGGCGGCAATCGTCGGCGGGTCAAGGGACAATTCCACCAAAATGCTGGCGACAAAGCACGGATGGGTGAAATACGGCTCCCCGCTTTTGCGGTACTGATTCTTGTGCGCCTCCTGTGCGAATAAATAGGCTTTTTCTACCAGTTTGTACCCGTCGCCGGGATAATACTTTTGCACGCGCGCCAGCATCTGGCTCAGCGGCATGGCCTCATAAACGGTATAAGTCATATTTCATCCTCCTCCCCGAAAAAATGTGGTTCGGGTTACATCTGCGTTTCCGCAGCATAATGGGTTATCAGGTATTTCCGCAGCGGGCTGTCCGTCAGCGCAACCTTGTGCATCGGCAGCAGCGTCAGCTGATACGGGTCGAGCTTGAAGGAAACAAGCGCCACCTGCCCAAAGACGGTCAGTCCGGTCAGCACCTGCTCTTCCGTCATGCCGCAGTCCTGCGCCAGGGCGGATGCCGCCATCGTGCCGCCGCGCAGCAGCCGCCGGTACAGCCCGCGCAGGGTATCCTCGGAGACGGTCATCGCCGACAATTGCATCCGCAGGTCATCCGGCGCATCCGACAAGCACCACAGGCGCGCGTTCGGGCATTTCTGCCGGATAAGGTTCTTAAGCCCCGGCAGCGTTTCGCCGTCCAGCAGCACCACATCGCGCCAGTCATCCCGCAGCTTTTCCACATCCGGCGCGAACAGCACGGTGTTGAACGCGCGCGCGTCCCGCACCTGCCCCACATCCGTGTCGGCTTCGCCTCCGCTGAGGACGTCCTTCGCCCATGCGCTTTGATGGGCAATCATCAGCACGCCGCGTCCGAGCCGCAGCTTCTCGCGCAGCTGATTCGTCCGCAGGGGCAGGATTTTCGCCTGCGTATCGCCTGATGATAAAGTGTTGTAATTCGACGCGAGGGCTGTCAATTCCTGCAAGAGCGCGGAGAAAATCATTTTCTCGTCCGGCCAGAGCAGACTGCCGCCCATCTGCTTCATCGCGGCGACATTCAGCTGCACCGTCCGCTGTCCGCGGAATTCGTTCACTTCCGGCGAGAACAGCACATCCACGCGCTCATAGCCGCGGTCTGCCAAATCTCCCTGCTGGAAGCCGATGCCGCCGCGCACGTTCGCGCCGTCGAGCAGCGTCAGCTTCAGGTGCGCCCCGCCCACGCCGACGCGCCGCGCCTCCTGCACATGCAGTCCGCGCGCCATCAGCACTGGGTTCGGGTTGCCGTAGCCAGTCGGCTGAAGCTGATTCAATTCGTCGATGAGCGCCATGTTCACCGCTTCCAGCGGCACTTCGAGTTCGTACTCCTTCTGCGGGATGTAGCACGTCAAGTCGCAGTTGTCGCCCTGCGGGATGACGCGGTTGAGCAGCCGCCGCAATTCCGGCACAAGCTCCGCGCGGATGGTCAGCCCCGCCGCCTGCGAATGCCCGCCGAAGCGCTCGAACAGCTGCCCGTGCCCTTCCGCCTGATACAGCGCCTTGCACGCCGTCAGCATCTGATGAATATCCACGCCGGGAATCGACCGGCACGAGCCGACGGCAAGGTCGCCGTGCTGACTTAACACAATCGTCGGGAAATGGTACTTTTCGCAGATGCGCCCTGCCGCCAGCCCAATCACGCCGTTGTTCCACTCCTGACCAAGGATGACAATCGCGAAATCCGTGCGGAAATTCACCTGCGCCGGAATCGCGGAAATCGCCTGTTCGACAATCTGCTTTTCCATCGCCTGACGCTCCTGATTGAGGCCGTTCAAGTGGGTGGCAATGGCAGTCGCTTCGGCTTCGTCCTTCGTCGTCAGGAGCTTGACGCACTGTTCGGCGGTTTCGAGCCGCCCGCCCGCGTTCAGTCTCGGCGCAAGGCGGAAGCCCAGATGCCCTGTATTGACGGGCTGGCTGACCTGCGCCAGCTCCATCAGTTTCTTCAATCCCGGACGCGCGCTTGTCCCCATGCGCATCATGCCTTCGCGGACGATGACGCGGTTTTCCTCCATCAGCGGCACAATATCCGCGACGGTCGCGAGGGCGGCGAGGTCAATCCGCTTTTCGACGCCGTCCATGCCCAGCAGTGCCTGCGTGATTTTGAGCGCGACACCCGCGCCGCACAGCCGCTTGAACGCATACGGCTCAATCAGCGGATTCAGCACTGCATCGGCTTCGGGCAGCTTTTCCGCCAATTGGTGATGGTCAGTGACGATGACGGTCATGCCACGCTTTTTCGCCAGCGCGACTTCCTCCAGATTGGTAATGCCGCAGTCCACGGTCAGCAGCAGTCGGCTTTCCTTCGCAAGCAGCTCAATCGCGTCGGCGTTCAGCCCATAGCCCTCTTCGTGGCGCGAAGGGATATACGGGCGGACGTGCTGTGCGCCGAGGTCGCGCAGGGTTTCGAGCATGATGCTCGTCGCGCAGATGCCGTCGACATCGTAGTCGCCGTAGATGGTGATGCCCCACTGCTCCCGGACGGCTTGGCGGATGATGGATACAGCCTTCTCCATGCCGGGCATGGTGGAGGGGTCAAGCAAATCGGTCAGGCGCGGATGCAGGAAGCGCTCCGCTTCCTCCGGGGTGTTGACGCCCCGATAGCGGAGGAGGTTTGACATGCGCAGGGGCAATGTCCCGATGCGTTCCTTGCTCTCGATGCCTTTCTTGGTGTATCTTAGCATAATTGTCCTTTTTCGCGGTTGGCAGAGTTGGTTTTGCTGCCATACTGGTCTTGAGCATAGTTCCAGAGGGCATGGAAACGGACGAAGTCCGCGGTCGCCCTCTGGACTCCTTCGCCTGCCCTTCGGATGTTACGGGTCTGTTATGTTAGTTATTTTAGTTAGTGGACAAACAGCACACAAACTAAAAACTTCCAATAAAAATCAACTAACATGGGTGCGAACCGAAGGTTTCCAAAGGGCGATCGGAAAGCCCTTTGGTCGCCTCCGCAGAGGCGAAATCCCCTGCGCAAGGAGAAAAACAAGTTATTCTCGCAAAATCAATTGCGGTCATTGCGCTTGGCAATGAGAATCAAGCGCAAGAGCGACAGCAAGCTCGTCACCGCCGCCGCCACATACGTCAGCGCGGCGGCGCTCAGCACTTTCCGAACATTCCGCTCTTCCTCCGCGCCGGAAATGTACCCGCCTTCGGACAGCATCTGAATCGCGCGCTTGCTTGCGTCAAACTCCACCGGCAGCGTCACCAGCGCGAACACAGTCGATGCTGCGAACAAGCCGATGCCGATGTACACCAGCGGCTGCCACGCGAAAATCAAGCCGAGAATGAACATCGGCGTGGAGAGCGACGAGCAGATGTTCACCGCCGGAACGATGGCGGAGCGCAGGTTCAGCGGCGCGTAGTTCTCCAGCTTCTGCATGGCGTGGCCTGCCTCGTGCGCGGCGATGCCCATCGCGGCAATGCTGTTGCTGCTGTACACGCCGTCGGAGAGATTGAGAACTTCCTTCGACGGGTCGTAGTGGTCGGTCAGTTCGCCGGACACATGCCCGACGCGCACGCGGGTGTTGCCGTTGCGGCGGAGCAAATCCGCAACCATCTGACTCGCCGTCAGACCGCACTTGGCGGGAATCCGGCTGCACTGCGCATAGGCGCTTTTCACCTTCGCCTGCGCAATCAGGCCGAGAATCAGACCGGGGATAATCAGCAGATACGTCCAGTCCCAATAATAATAGTAGGGCATTTTGTTCATTCCTTTCTGAAATTCACCGGAAAGCATTTTCTCCGGTTTTCTCTTATCCTATCACATCTGCCGCGCAAGTGCAAGCGGACAAAAACGCCGAAAATGTTCAAATTGTGCGTTTTTCGTCCGCGAAAGTGGATTTTTTCGGATTCTGCCCGGAAAAGTCCGCTTGTTACATTGACGAAACGGGAAAGAAGCGGTATAATAAATGTATGTGTGCCCATGCGGAATGAATCATTCGTGCAGGGGACAAATTTCGTTTTTCGGCAGAAGGGAGGAAGCGCGGTGAAGCATGTGGGACGTGCGGTCTTTTTTGCGTGCCTGACGGCGCTTCTGCTGCTGGGGATGCGGCAGCTTGTCGTCGCCCCGGAATCCGCTTCTGCGGAATCCTCCCCTGCCCCGCCCGGTATTCCGGCAGTGATGACGGCTGCTTTGCCCGCGCCGGAGAGCGCCGCGGCATCCGCATCCACCGCACAGGAGGCGCTGCACCGCCCTGCTGCCTTGCCAGCGCATCCCCCCATGCCGGTGCTGACCCGCGCGGATGGCTGCGGATGGCTCATCACCGGGCGAAGCTACGTCCGCACGGTGTACATCGCGTTCCATTTGGAGGGCAGCGCCGGATAGAGGGTGTCCGCTGACTGTCCACTTCCCCATGAAAAGAATGAAAGGAAGCATTCTCATGAAGAATACGAAGACGAAATCCATCGTCGCACTGGCCATCGTGCTGGTGCTGACCGTGGTCTTCGGCATCGTCGGCGTGACGGGCATGTCGTTCCAGGGCGGGCTGTGGAAGCTCCTGCCGTGGCTGCCGACGACCAACGCTGATGCTTGGCCGCAGGCCATTTCTCTGGGTCTTGACCTGCGCGGCGGCGTGTATGTGGAGTACAGCGCCGAAGCGCCCGATGGCAACGACGCGAACTTCTCTGACCTGCTGGACGCGACCGTTTCCGCCATCCAGTCCCGTCTGACCGACAAGGGCTATGCCGAAAGCACCGTGCAGGTGCTGGGCACGAGCGGCATCCGCGTTGAAATCCCGGATGTGAGCGATCCGAGCGAAATCCTGAACCTGATTGGCGAACCCGCCCTCTTGGAGTTCAAGGATCCCGACGGCAACACCTTCATGACCGGCTCTGACGTCCGTCTGGCGCAGGCCGCCATGACGCAGGACGGTCAGTGGGCGATTTCCTTCCAGCTGACCTCTGCCGGCACAAAGCTCTTTGCCGACATGACCAGCCAGAACATCGGCAAGACGCTGGGCATCTATCTGGACGGCGAGAAGCTGATGGCGCCCACCGTGCAGTCCGCCATCACCGGCGGCTCCGGTCAGATTACCGGCAACTTCACGATGGATCGTGCGCAGACCATCGCCGCGCAGATTCAGTCCGGCGCGCTGCCGCTGGTGCTGACGCAGCAGAAGGTTGATACCGTGTCCGCCACGCTGGGCGATAATGCGCTGTCCACCTCCGTTTTCGCTGCCATCATCGGCATCGCGCTGGTCATGCTCATCATGATTGTCCGCTACCGCCTGAACGGCGTGGTCGCCTCCTGGGCGCTGTGCATTTACACAATCGTGCTGTTCTGGGTGCTGGCGGTTTTCCCCGGCATTCAGCTGACCCTGCCGGGCATCGCCGGTATCGTGCTGGGCATCGGCATGGCGGTGGACGCCAATGTCGTTATCTTCGAGCGCTTCAATGAGGAAGTCCGCGCGGGCCGCAGCCTGAAGGTTGCCCTCAAGACCGGCTTCCACAACGCGCTGAGCGCCATCATCGACGCGAACGTGACCACCATTATCGCCGCCATCGTGCTGATGATCTTCGGCACGGGCTCTGTGCAGGGCTTCGCCAAGACGCTGCTGCTGGGCGTTATCGTGTCCCTGTTCTCGGCGCTGCTGGTCACTCGCTTCCTGATGAAGCAGTTTATCCAGCTCAAGAACTGGAACGTGAGCGCTTTCACCTCCGGCGTTCAGTCTGCAAAGGAGGCAAAGTAATATGACAATCAAGAATTACTCCAAGCAGTGCCTGATGATTTCCGCCGGCATCATGGTGCTGGCGCTGCTGCTGAGCCTGTTCGGCCTGGGCATCAACGTCGGCATTGACTTCTCCGGCGGTATGTCCATGCAGTACACCATGGGCGAAGCCGTCACGCAGTCCGACATCGAGGGTGTGCTCAACGGCATCGGTCTGAAGGACTACGCCGTGTCCGTGCAGGGCACAGGCAAGGATTCCATCAACATCCGCATCAAGGCAATTGACGAAGACGGCGTGCAGGGCGTGCAGGCTTCCATTACCGAAGCGCTGCAAGCAAAGTACCCGAACGCCGCCATCTACGGCGACGTGAACTACGTCGGCCCGGTCGCCGGCGCGACGCTGCTGCGCAACGCCTTCCTGTCCGTGCTGATTGCCGCGCTGTGCATGCTCATCTACATCGCCATCCGCTTCGACTTCAACTCCGGCGCGGCGGCGGTGCTGGGTCTGGTGCATGACGTGCTGATCATGCTGTCCTTCATGGTCATCCTGCGCTCCTTCGTGCAGATGAATTCTTCCTTCATCGCGGCGATGCTGACGATTGTTGGCTACTCCATCAACAACACCATCATCATCTTCGACCGTATCCGCGAGAACGCCCGCAAGATGCCGTCCTCCACGCCGCGCGTGGACGTCGTCAACCGCTCCATCAAGGAGTGCCTCGGCCGCACCATCAACACCACGCTGACCACGCTGGTGACGATCGTCTGCCTGTACATCTTCGGCGTTTCCTCCATCCGCGAGTTCGCCCTGCCCATCATCGTCGGCATCATCTCCGGCGTGTACAGCGCGAACATGATCAACGGCTACGTCTGGGCGTTCCTCGAAGAGAAGAAGCGCGCCAAGAAGGCCGCGAAGGCGTAATTTCTCCTACTTTACCCTCACTGGACGGTGCAGTTTCGAGCTGCACCGTCTTTTGTTGTTCTTCACGGAATCTTTGGGGAAGAGCAGCTTGAGGGCGCGTCTGCGGACGCGCAAAGTTACTGGCAGGGACGCTTCGCTGCCTGCACCTTTGTTGAGTGCGTTTGGCATACTGGTCGCCCGTGGAACTGTTGGGGCGTTGCCCCAAACCCCACAAGGGACGCTGTCCCTTGACCCTGCAAGGGGCAATTGCCCCTTGACCCCTTTTCGCGATTGAGTTGGTCGCGCTTTCATGCTCCTTCCGCGTGCAGCTTTTTGGTGCTTCGCCTAAGCACCTGTTTGCTCCCCCAACTTGCCGTGAAGAATATCATGCTTCCGGTGACGCCGTTGCTGCCGCATCCTCCGCGACATACACCGCCGCCCCATCCATGCTCACATTCTCCAGCAGTTCTGTCAGAAACAAGTACAGCGCGTGATGATCCCGCGCCAGATTATACCCCGATAGAATCAGCAGTTCGCCGGAATCCGCCAGCACCATCAGCGTAATTTTGTCCTCGCCGTCGTCAAAGGCGTCGTTCACCACGCCGCCGAGAATGCAGAAGCCGGGCTGGGCGTCAAAATCCATCGTCTCGCTGGTCTTGGGGTCGAAATCCTGCATCAGGATGGGCAGCGCCGCCGCCGGGTCGGCATCCGGCACGCGGGAAATCACCATCGCCACCACGCGCGAATCTCCCCGCACAAGCGTGATGCGCCCCTCCGCCATCTCCACATGCGCGTCCTCCGGCAAAACCACGTTGAAGGGCGCAAGTGCGCTTTCAGGCACGGCGGTCAGCATCGGCGTGGGCGCGGGTGTGCCGGTCGGGGCGTCCGTTTCTTCCGCCAGCGGGCAGGAGAAGGTTATCAGGGAAAAAAGAAGCATCAGGCAAAGCAGCCGCGTCATGTGCCGCATGGTCATGCACCTCCGTTAAAAGCAGTTTCGTGTCTTCATCATACCGCATTTGCGCGCGGATGTCAATTTGCGAAATGTAACACTTCCTTTTAGGGGGAAATTATGATATGATAAGGGCAGAAATTCCCGCAACACGAAGGAGGTTTTTCCCTTGATGCAGAAAATCATCCGCCACCTGTTCTGCCAGCCGCACATGGCGCGCCGGATTGTTGTGCTGATTCTCAGCGTGACGATTATGGGCGCGTGCGTGTCGGTGTTTGACCGCATTCAGTTCGGCACAGACCCCGCGTCCGTGCTGAATCTGGGCGTTGCCAATAAGCTGAACATGCTCCTTGGCACCTACCAGATGCTCTTCTACGGCGCGCTGCTCATCGTCGTGATGGCGATGCGGCAGTGGGAGTTCATCGGCCTTGGGTCGATTGCAAACATGGTGCTTGTAGGTTACTCGAAGGACTTGTTCGATGTTATCTTTAGCAGCATGAACATCCTCAATCGCGGCGCAATGGGCATGACGGAGCGCATCTGCTGGCTTGTGCCGACGCTGGGCGTGTTCATGGTCGCCGTGGCGTTCTATATGGTGGTGGAGCTTGGCAGCGGGCCGTATGACGCGATTCCGCAGATTATCTCGAAGTACGTCAAGAAGATTCCCTATGCCGTGATTCGCATGATTTACGACCTGTCTGCGATTGCCATCGGCTGGCTGCTGGGCAGCACGGTCGGGGTGGTGTCGATTGTTACGGGCTTCTTCCTCGGCCCGATTATCGCGGCGATTGCGAAGAAATTCCGCCCATGGTTTGCGTGATTTCCCGGAGGTGACATGATGCTCGCCGAAAGAATGGATTTGCTGACGAAGCGTCCGCAGGGAACGCTTTTCCCTCCAGCGCAGAACCGCGCGGCGTGGGAAGCGCTGCCCGCCAATGACCGCATGGACATGGAAACGTTCATTGCCAAGTGGCGCGGTACGCCGTACCCGATGCTGCTGCTGAGCGACTACGCCGCATTCGTCCGCACGGGCAGCCGCGCACAATGCGAAACGCCGTATTTCGCGCGTCGGCGGAAGCTCATCGCGGCGGTATTAGACGTGTGCCTGCACGGAGAATCGGCGGATTTGTCCCCGGTGGAGGATGGCTTGTGGTGCATCTGCGAGGAAACGACGTGGGCGATCAGCGCCCATGCGAACCTGACGGCGGCGCACCCGTTTCCTATCAGCGGCGAACCGATACTGGACTTGTTCGCCGCGCAGACTGCCATGGTGCTGTCCTTTACGCTGACGCTGCTGGACGATTGGCTTGACAGCTCCCTGCGCCGGCGGGTGACGGCGGAAATTCAGCGCCGCGCGATTGACCCGTTCCTGCACCGCAATACCGACTGGTGGATGGGGTTCACACGCAAGGATTTGTGCAACTGGACGCCGTGGATTGTGTCAAACGTGATGTTCTCGGCGCGCTGCCTGCTGGACGACCCGCTGCCCGTGTACCGCCGCGCCTGCGGGATGCTCGATGCGTATCTGCGCTGCATCCCGGCGGACGGCGGCTGCGACGAGGGCGCGGCGTACTGGAACATGGCGGCGGGCAGCCTGCTGGACTGCCTTGAACTGATGGCGGAAGCCGGGCTGACCTGCTGGGACGAGCCGAAATTGCGGAACATGCTGCGCTTCCCGCTGCTGATGTCGCTGGGGAACGGCTATTTCGCGAACTTCGCGGACTGCGACGCGCGCCCGGTGATGTATGGCGAGCGATTGCAGCGCGCGGGCGAACTGCTTCGCGATGCGCCGTTGACGGCGATGGGGCAGAACCTGCGCGGTCAGCCGACGGACTGCATCGGCGACGTGCCGCACTTTTCGCGCCTTTTGCAGCGTCTGTTCCATCCGGTCGGCGCAGGTCAGCCGGCAGCGGACACGCAGGACACGCTGCTACCGGACTTGCAGGTGCGCATCATCCGCCGGAATGGGTGGACGCTGTGCATCAAGGGCGGACACAACGGCGAAAGCCACAATCACAACGACGTCGGGTCGCTGATGGTGTATGTGGACGGGCATCCGCTGCTGGTGGATGCGGGCAACATGGTTTATACCGCGAAAACTTTCTCCGATGCGCGCTACACGCTCTGGAACTGCCGGAGCATGTACCACAATGTGCCGCTGATTGGCGGATTCGAGCAGTGCGCCGGGGCAGAGTACACCGCGCGGAACTTCCGTGCTTTGCCGGACGGCGCATCGCTGGACATGGCGGGCGCGTATCCGGCGCAAGCGGGCGTGCTGTCGGCGATTCGCGGCGCATTGGTCACGCCGGATGGGGTTCAAATTGCGGACGAAATCACCCTGCAAGTGCCGGAAGCCGTCACGTTCACCATGCTGGCGCGGGAGAAGCCGGAAATCCGCCCGGACGGGATTGAATTTGCGCACGCACGGATGGAAATCAGCCCCATGCTGGCGGCGGCGGTGGAAGAAATCCCCGTTACCGACGCGCGGATGGCGAAGAACTGGCATGGGTCGCTCTGGCGGATTGCGCTGACGGCGGAAGCGGGCAGGCATCATCGGCTGACCATCAAAATCAGCAGAAATAATTTTGCGAATCAGGAATGAGAGCGGCGCTTCATTCGTTGTATGATTGGAAAGCCAATGGAAGGAGGAAACTTCCTTATGAAAAATTTCTGGAAAATTGTGATGCTGACCGTCCTGTGCGTGTCGCTGCTGTGCGGCGTGACGGCGATGGCGGAAGCCGACCGTTTTCAGTTTGAAAAAACAAATTTGACCGTCTTTGAGGGCAATACGCTGGAATTGTCGCTCATCCGGCAGGGCAATTGCGCGGCGGACGGCGAATTGACATTTGTCAGCGGGCGCGAGAACATCGCGACGGTGGATGAAAACGGTGTGGTAACGGGACTGACGAAAGGGCAGTCGACGATTACTGCGACGCTCAAAACCGAGAAACGGACGTGGAAAGCGTCTGTCACCGTGACGGTGGCGCGCGCCGTGACGGACATTGCGGTGAACGAAACGAGTCTCACGCTCTATGATGCGGCAGATCCGCTCATCAGTCACCTGACGGGCGGCGCGGACGGCCGCGTGCTGCTGCTGCGCAAAGGCAAGCAGGTGTCGATTCGGGCGACGCTGTCCCCCAATGACGCGAACAACCGCCGTTATACCGTCGCTTCGTCGGATACGGACGTGGTGCGTGCGAGCGGGTCAACGCTGACGGCGCGCGGCGCGGGCGAGTGCATCGTGACCGTGGCGAGCGAATCGAACCCGGAAGTCAGTGTGGATTACCGCGTCATCGTCATCACCCCGGTAACGGGCGTGACGGTGACGGCGGACACCAAGACGCTCTTCATCGGCACAACGGCGCAGCTGACCGCGACGGTGAAGCCGGCGGATGCGTCCATCACGGGCGTGAAGTGGGAGAGCACGAACGAGAAAGTCGCCGTTGTGGATGAATACGGCGTGGTGACGGGCGTTGGGCGCGGACAGGCGACCATTCGCGCGACGGCGGCGGATGGCGGCGGTCAGCGCGCAAGCGTGAACGTGACCGTCAAGCAGCAGCCGGAAAGCATCACCCTGAGCGGCTTAAGCGGCAATATCCGCGTGGGCGGCGGCGTTACGCTGAAGGCGACCGTGCTGCCGAACACGACAAGTGACAAGGCGGTTGTGTGGTCTACGTCGGACGCGAGCGTCGCGACGGTGAGCGCGAACGGCTACGTCAAGGGCGTACGCGCGGGCAGCTGCACCATCACCTGCCAGAGCAAGACGTTCCCGGAGGTCTATGCGCAAATCGACGTGACGGTGTATGCGCCGGTTACGTCCATCACCTTCAACGAGAAGAAACCGTCCGTGGCGGTGGGGCGCAGCATTGCCCTCAGCTGGACGGTGAAACCGCAGGACGCGACGGATTCGTCCGTCAGCTTCTCGACGAACAAGCCGGATGTTGTGTCGGTGTCGGATGACGGCATCGTGACCGGTCTCAAGCGCGGTGAATGCTACGTCTACGCGACCGCGAACGACGGCAGCGGCAAAAAGGCGACCATCCGCGTGACGGTGACGCAGCCGGTCACGGGCGTGACGATGAAGTACACCTCGCAGAACGTGGGGCTGAACAAGTACACCACGAACACCGCTATTCTGGAACCCGCGAACGCCGACAACAAGAAGATGCAATGGACAAGCCAGGATGAGCGCATTGCGACGGTATCGGGCAACGGGCTGAATCCGAAAGTGACGGGCCGTGCATGGGGCACGACGACCATCATCGGTACGACGGATGACGGCAGTTATGTCGTCACCTACACCATCAATGTCGGCAGCAGAAAGGATGCGCTGCGCATCACGAATCTGTGGGCGGAAAACAACGCGGCGAAGATCGTCGTTTACAACGCCAGCAACCTGACCATCACCAAATTCTACTACACGATTTACCTTTACAATGCCTTCGGCGAACCGCTGGTCTGCAACACCGACGGGCGGTCCTTCTCCTTCACGGGCACTTACAACTTCACCCTTGCCCCCGGTGAAGCGACCCGCCACGGGCAGTTCTCCTTCGGGCGCGAGTACATCAAGCCCTATGGCGTGGGGCAGGTGGTCATGCGCATCAATGGCTACGACATTGAGGGCGGTGAGCACTACGATATTCCCGCCAATGACCAGCCGGAATTCACCTGGAAGGCCACGATTGATGACGGACAAGGGTAATCCCGATGCCGCTTCTGGAAACAGGAGCGGCGCTTTTTAATTGGGAGTGAGAAGTTGAAAACAAGAGGCAGCAAATGGGCGCTTTCTCATCAGCGTCAGCAAACAAAAGAAGTATTTTTGCAGCTATCTTGACACGCTTTTTCACCTGTGCTACACTGTGAGCGGTTGAAGAATGCCGTGTTCTTCGACCCTTTGCGGTATCCCAATAAATTGGAACTATCAACAGGTAATGTTTTTATTCACAGGGGAGGTCATCCGAATGAATACAACCCTGCTGGCAGCGCTGGCGCTGGGCAGCGCTGCGCTCTCGGTCAAGAAGCCGACGCAGAACCATAACCTGATGCGTCTGCCGTCCTTCCGGGGCATTGCGGAAGTCCGCGCAAGTCTGCCGGGACGGATGCGGCTCTATCTGCCTGCCGTATCCGCCAACCACGAAGCCGCAGAGGAAATGAAGCGGCAGCTGGAAGCAACCGGCGTGGTGCATGAAGTGGCGCTCAACTTCCGCCTGTCTACCGCTCTCATTCGCTACGACGAGACGAAGGTCGAAGCCGCCGTGGTGCAGGGCGCGGTGCTGAAGCTGATGGGATTGACCGACGCACTGCAGAAAGAGCCGGTCAGCCGAATTCAAAGCGGGTTGAATACGCTGATGGCGGCAATCAACCACGGTTTGCTGGAGGCGACGAACGGTCTGCTTGATGTGCGGACGCTGGCGGGATGCGCGCTGACGTTTGCGGGCGTGAAAAGCCTTGCGGTTAGCGGCGCGGCTGTTCCGGGCGCGATGACGCTGCTCTGGTGGGCAGCCAGCATCTGGAGGCGAAACGACAGTGGGACGAATTGAAACGGCACTGATACGCCACTACCTGAAGCCCACTGTGACCAGCGACCTGCCGGGGCGCTTGCGCTTGAGCTTCAAGGGATATCAAATGCTGCCGAAGGAAGCGCTGCCGTATCTGCATTATGTGCAGGATGTGATGACGATGCTGCCGGGGGTGCGGGGCGCGCAGGTAAATCCGCGGATTGGCACGGCGCTGGTGACGTATGACGCGAACATGACCAATCGGGAGGAAATCTTGCGGTGGATTGCGACGGCGGTGGATACGGGGCTGGAATTGGCGCAGGAGGTTGACTGGACAAGGAGCGGTGTGGGGGAGGAAGAACTGGCGACGATGGCACGCCGCCGCCTCGCCTTGCGGCTGGGACAGACAAAAAAGTAACGGCAAAGACTTGTAAGGGAAAAGCGCCCAAGCCGGGCGCCAGTCAATGGGTGTCGAGAGGGGCTTTGCCCCTTCGCAGGGTCAAGGGACAGCGTCCCTTGTGGGGTTTGGGGCAACGCCCCAACAGTTCCACGGGCGACCATTCCAAAGAAAAAAACAACAAAGGGCGCAGGCAGCGAAGCGTCCCTGCCAGTAACTTTGCGCTTCCTCAGAAGCGCCCCCCAAGCTGCTCTTTCCAACACCTATGCTGTGTCGCGCCAGATGGGCGCGACCGTGTAGCTGGTCTTTCAAACATAGCTGGTCTTTCAAACATAGCTGGTCTTTCAAACATAGCTGGTCTTTTCCGCAAGCAGGGGTTTCGCTTCTGCGGAGGCGACAAAAGGGCAATGGAAACGGACGAAGTCCGCGATCGCCCTTTGGAAACCCTCGGTGCACACTCCTGTTAGTTGAGCCTTTTCACGGCAAGGGTTTGCACAATCGACGCGAAAAAGCATGAATCATTGAATCTGAATTGCCAAATCAAAGAAGGGATAACATGTTCAATCGGGAAACACAGAAAAACTGGATGAAGAGTCAGGTGGCGCATAGCCTTCGCGGGCGGCTGCGGCTCAGAGTAGAAGGGCTGAACTTCCTGAATGACGAGAAGGAAGAAATTGCCCAGATGCTTGCCAACCTGCCGGGTGTGCAGTGCGTGCAGGTGACGCCGATTACCTGCGGCATCCTCCTGCGCTTCGATCCGACCGCGACGGATACGTCGATTCTCTGTGAAGGCGTGGACGTGACGATGGCGCGCTATGCTATGAACGCCTACCGCAATCGTCAGGCAGGCAGCAAGCCGGAAGAACCGGAAGTGTCCATGACGACAAAGCAGCTGACAAAGCGGCTGGCGCTCAACGCGGGCGCAGTGGTGCTCGGTCACACGATTCTGCCTGGCAGCCTGCTCGGCGGTGCGATGGCGAGCTTCACGTCGCTGGAAGCGCTGACCAGTTTGGGACTGACGATGCCGATGGCACGGAGCGCGGCGGCGGGTCTGCGCCGCGATATGCGCCCGAACGCCGATTTCCTGACGGTTACGTCGATTGTCGCAAGTCTGCTGCTCGGTACGCCGCATTCCGCCCTGATGATTCTGGCGCTGTCTGACCTCGCGGAACTGATGACGTCCTACACCATCGAGCGCACGCGGTCGTCCATCAAGCAGATGCTGTCGGTGGAAGACGGCGAGGTCTGGAAGGTGCTCTCGGACGGTCGGCTGGAGAAAACGCCGATTGGTAAACTCGAAGCGGGCGACACCATCGAGGCGCACACGGGCGAGAAAATCGCGGTGGATGGCACGGTGGTGTCTGGCAGCGCGGTTGTTGACCAGAGCGCCATCACGGGCGAATTCGTCCCGGCGGAAAAGCGCAAGGGCGCGGAGGTCTTTGCGGGCACGGTCGTCAAGAACGGCAATATGCAGATTCAGGCGCAGCGCGTCGGCGACCAGACGGTTGTCTCGCGCATCGTCGGCATGGTGGAGCAGAGCGAACTCAAGAAAGCGCCCATCCAGCGCTATGCCGATAAGTTCTCCAACTACCTCGTGCCGCTGAACTTCCTGCTGTGCGCGGCGGTTTGGCTCGTGACGCGCAATCCGCAGAAGGCGCTGAAGATGCTTGTTATCGACTATTCCTGCGGCATCAAGCTTTCGACCGCGACGGCGTTCTCTGCCGCGATTAACACGGCGGTCAAGCGCGGCGTGCTGATTAAAGGCGGCGCGTACATCGAGCAGATGAGCAGCGCGAATACTGTTCTGCTGGATAAGACCGGCACGATTACTGAGGGGCGTCCGCGCGTGACGGGCATGACGATGCTGACCGACACGATGGACGAGGCGGAAGTGCTTTCGCTGGCGATGGCGGCGGAGGAAACCAGCACGCATCCGCTGGCAAGCGCGATTTTGACCTACGGGCGCGCGCACGGAGCGAAAATTCCCACGCACGGCGAAATTGTGACCGAAGTCTCCCGCGGCAGCCGGACGGAAGTCGACGGCAAGTGCATCCGCGTCGGCAACCTCAAGTACATGAAGGAAAACGGCGTCCGAGCGGACGGCGCGATTCCCGATGCGAACGGCGCAATTCCGAACTACGTTGGCGTGGGGGACAAGATTGTCGCCGTGCTGTACGCCATGGATAACCCGCGCGCGAACGTCCGCCGCGCCATCAACGCCTTGCGCTACGACGGCGTGGGCGACATTGAGCTGCTGACGGGCGATATGGCGGCACAGGCGCAGGCTGTTGCGGAAATGGTTGGTGTGGATGGCTATCAAGCGCAGCTGCTGCCTGAACAGAAAGCGGAGGCTGTCTTGAGGCTGCAAACGCAGGGCAACGGCGTCGTCATGGTTGGCGACGGCATCAACGATGCGCCCGCGCTGGCGTATGCGGATGTCGGCATCTCGTTGGGCAGCAAGTCCACCGACATTGCTATGGAAACCAGCGACGTGGTTATCAACCGCGATGACCCGATGATGATTCCCGAACTGCGCCGCCTGGCGCGCGCGACAATGCGCATTGTGCAGCAGAACTTCGCAATGGTCATCGGCATCAATACCGTCGGGCTGATTCTCGGCGCGGCAAGCGGCATCTCTGTGCTGGCGAGCGCGCTGATGCACAACATGTCCACCATTCTCGTTGTGGCGAACTCGCTGCGGCTGATGGTGTTTCCGCCGATGGAGGGATAATGAATGCGTGATGACAACGTGGGCGCGGTGCATTTGACAGTGCTGAGCGCTATGCCCGGCAGACTTCGCCTGCAATTGGAAAAGCCGATTGAGGGCGAAGCGATTTTCCTGAGCATTCCGGGGCTGCAAAGCTGCCGGTATAATCCGCGCATTCAGACGATGCTGTGCTGCTACGACAAGGCGGTTATTTCTGAAAGTGACCTGCTTGTGCGCATCGGTGCGCTGTACGCCCGCTTGCAGCAGACGGCGGTGCTGCACGTCAAGCACTCGGAGGAAGAAGGCTTCTCGATGGCGCCCAGCGGCTATCTGGCGCTTGGCTGCATTGTCCTTGACGGCATGATGACCCTCGCGGGTTCGACGCTCACACGCTACACGCGCTGGCTGTCCGCCGGGGCGACGCTGACCGCCGTGGTTGAGCACGCCTATCAGGAACTGCACACACGCGGCAGTTTCGACCCGGAAGTGATGTCCGTCGTCTACCTGATTAACGCCATTGGCAAGCCCAACGGCTTTCAGGCGAGTCTGCTGGCGTGGATTGTCACGTTCAGCCGCCACCTGCTGCCGCGCGGCCCGCGGGAACAGGTGTATCTGGTTCGGAACGGCGAACACACCACGACGCTCACCCCCGTCGTGGGCAATGAGGACGGCAGCGCCTTTGCCGGAAGCATCTTCCGCCGGAGCGTGGAAGTCTTAGCGCACAAGGGGTAACTTCATTCGCTCGTCCGGTCAAACGACCTGAACGATAGATACTCGCAAAAAATAAGGAGGACAAACATATGTTGAACCTGAACATGAGCCCGATGGTCAAGGGCATTCTGATTGGTGTGGGCGTGAGCGCGGTTGGTTTCTACGCTTACAAGCACAACGAGGAGAAGGTGGATAACTTCCTGCGCAGCCACGGCGTGAAGGTCAAGACGCCCACTGCGGGCTTTGAGACGATGTCCGTGGAAGACCTGATGCGCACGAAGGAAAGCATCGAAGACCTGATTGCGGAGAAGGAACAGCAGGAGCAGAGCGTGACCGTGGAAGCGGACGCGGCTGTGGCAGCGGAATAACATACCATTCGCATCTTGGAACATAATAGTATCGCACCCAAAAGCGCGGCGCATGATGGATATGCGTCGCGCTTTTTGGGTGGCAAATTATTTTTTTCCGGCAGATAGAAACGTCAAGGCTGGAAAAATAAAACGGATGAAGTCCCTCCGTATTGCCTCCGCGCGATTGAGCTGCGCGCTTTGCCTTACATTGCCCGCATGTTTATCCCTTTTTATCCTCGCTTTCCCTTCCATCGTTCTCTCCCTTATGCTATAATAAAGCCAATCATCCATCGAAAGGAGGTTTCCGTCATGCTCTTCCCCCTGCGCGTCATCCGGCGCATTCATCGCGAAGGCTTTCGCTGCATCCCCGAAGCCATCCGGTTCCGCATCGCGCTCCATCGTCAGCGCCCCTTCCTCCAGACGGAAACCGCCCTGCGTCAAGCGGAGGAAGACGGCTACCAAGCCTTCATCCGCCGGCATGAAGCGCCCCTTTCAGCCCCCTTCACCCCGACCATGCGCTTGTCTTTCCTCATTCCGACTTATAATACGCCGCCGGAGCTGCTGCGCGCGCTGGCGGATTCGCTGCTGCATCAGTCGTGCGGCGCGTGGGAAGCCTGTTTCTATGACGGCGCAAGTACCCGCGTGGACACGCGTGAACTGCTGCAAGCGCTGACGCAGGAGGACAATCGCTTCCGTGTGACGTTCGGCGCGGAGAACCGCGGCATTGCGGGCAACACGAACGCCGCGCTGACGATGGCAACGGGGGAATTTGTCGCGCTCTGTGACCACGATGACTTGCTCGCACCGGATGCGGTTCGCTGCATCCTTGAAGCAGCGCAGGACGGTGCGGACTTCGTTTATACCGATGAGGACAAGGTGTCCGCCGATGGCACGCACTTCTTTGAGCCGCACTTGAAGCCTGATTTCGCGCCGGATTCGCTGCGTTCCGGCAATTATATCTGCCACATTACCGCAGCGTCACGGGCACTGATGAATGCGGTCGGCGGACTTCGCCCCGGTTTCGATGGCTCGCAAGACCATGATTTGGCGCTTCGGCTGTCCGAAAACGCGGCGAAAATTACCCATATTCCGCGTATTCTCTACCATTGGCGGATGCTGGACACCTCGTTCAGCCATCAAAAAGCGCAGACCTGTGCGGATGCCGCCGCGCGCGCCGTGGCGGATCAGCTCCGTCGCCTGCACATGGATGCCGACGTGACGGTGGAAGAGCTGCGCGTCCGCATTCGGTGGAAAACGCGGCAGATGCGAATCGTCTGCCTCCTCTGGGGCGAGGGCGATGCGCCGAAACTGCCGATGCCGTGCATCCGCGTCCGCGATTTGTCGGCGGTCAATGACCTCGTCCGCCGGATGGACTGTGACGCGGTGCTGTTTCTGCGCGCCGGACTGCGTCCGCTGGATACCGATTGGGTCAGCGAACTCATGCAGTACACCCAGCGCGCGGACGTTGGCTGCGTCGGCTCGGCGCTGCTGGATGACCGCGATTGCTTCCGTCACGCCGGGTATGCGGTGGACGTCCCCGGCGGCGCGGTCAGCCATCAGGCGGGGCAGTGGCGCTATGGGCGGCCGTATATGCTCACTGACCGCATCGTCCGCAACGTGACGGGCGTATCCAGCGCACTGATGATGATTCGGCGCGACGTGTTCCTGTCCGTCGGCGGATTTTCGCCGTACCAGAGCGACCTTCGCGGCGCGGATTTGGGGCTGAAATGTCAGCAAATCGGGCTGCTCAACGTCTACACGCCGTATGCGCGGATGGCAATGGATATGCGGCTTTCGCTGCTGCCGCCGTGCCTGACGCAGGGTGCGCCGAAGGGGGATTTGCGCCGTTTCCGCCAAACGTGGGGGGAGCACCCGCCGGAGCGCTACTATTCGCCGCTGTTCCGCCCGGACGGCAGCATGTTCATTGACCTTGACCGACAGGAGGGAACGCCGTGACGAAGTGCAAACCGCCGATTTTCGGCGATTCCGCTGTGCTGAAAAAAGGGCTTTGGGTGACGCTGGTGATTGCGCTGGTGCTGGCGCTGTATGGTGCTTTGTTCGCCCCGACGTGGCAGACGCGGGCGTTCACCATCGACGCGGCGGCACAGGCGCATCTGCATCCGCTGACGGACGGCGAGACGTTCACGCTGCCGCTGCCGGATGGCGGCATCCGCGAAATCAGCCTGCCCGTTACGGCGCTGAGCAGTGAATCCGGCGGCACAGCGACGCTGATCCTGACACGGCAGGGGTTACCGATTTTCACGCAGACTGCCCTGCTGAACGACAGTATCATCCGCGAAAATTTGACCTTCTCGTTTGAACCCGTGGATGCGGACAAACTTGTGCTTACCTTTTCCGGCAACACGCTCCCTGCTTTGGGCATGAGCGGCGGCAATCAGCTGTGCATCCGCCTGTCCGGCACGCGCCCTTCCTGCGCGATGCTGTACTACGGGATTTTCGCGGCGGTTCTGGTGCTGTTCTGCGCCTGGGAAAGCCTGTTCACCGCACGCTGCGCCGCCGCCGGACGGCAGAACCATCTGCTGCGCCTGCAAGCCGACGTCCGCCGCTACGGCTTCCTCATTGAGCAGCTTGTCCGCCGCAATTTTAATACAAAGTATCGGCAGAGTATCCTCGGCGTCCTCTGGAGTTTCCTCAATCCGCTGCTGACGATGCTCGTGCAGTACCTTGTGTTCTCCACGCTCTTCCGCTCCGCTATCGACCACTTCCCGGTGTACCTGATTTCGGGTATCATCGTTTTCAGCTTCTTCACCGAGTGCGTCACGCTGGGCATGGACGCGATTGTCATGAACGCGTCGCTCATCACAAAGGTCGCGATTCCGAAGCTGATTTTCCCGTTCAGCCGCGCGCTGTCAAGCCTTATCAACTTCCTGATTTCGCTGCTGCCGCTGCTTCTGCTGATGCTGCTGACGGGGGTGCGGGTGTCGCCCGCGCTGCTGCTGCTGCCGCTGATGATTGCGCTTTTGTTTCTGTTTGCGCTGGGCGTGACGCTGGTGATGGCGACGCTGAACGTTTTCTTCCGCGATACGCGATTCCTGTGGAGCGTGATTTCGCTCTTGTGGACGTATGCGACGCCGATTTTTTATCCGGATACAATTTGGCCGGAGGGGTTTCGGGGGATTTTCCATTTGAACCCGATGTATCAGCTGATTGATTTTTTGCGGCAGATTGTGATTGCGGGAATCCCGCCGACGCCGGAGCGCTTGCTGGCGTGCGGGGCAGGCGCTTTCGGAATGCTGATGATTGGGCTGGTCATTTTCCGGCGATATGAGGAGAAATTTGTGTTTCACCTGTAAGGGAAAGAGGACAAAAGCGAATAAACACGTGGATAAACACGCGGATAAAGCATGAAGAAGCCGCCAACTCAATCGCGCGGAGGGGTCAAGGGGGGATCCCCCTTGCAGGGTCAAGGGACAGCGTCCCTTGTGGGGTTTGGGGCAACGCCCCAACTGTTCTTCGTTCGACCAATCCCAAGGAAGCCGCCAACAAAGGCGCAGGCAGCGAAGCGTCCCTGCCAGTAACTTTGCGCGTCCGCAGACGCGCCCCCAACTTTCTCTTTTCCTCAACTCAACAGTGTCGCGCCAGATGGGCGCGACCGACCAGCATAGGGAGCAATTCGTTTCCTACTGCTGGTCTTTTTTGCTGCAGGGAAAAGCGCACTGCCACAAAAAATCCACCCCCGCAGACGCAAGGGTGGACAAATTTGATAACCTGTGGATTATTCTTCTTCCAGCGGGGCGACACCGGCATCATCGCCGAGGTCTGCTTCCAGCAGGGCAAGGTCGTCCTCGTCCTCATCCGGAAGTTCGCCGGGATCTTCTTCGGGCGCAATCGGCTTTGCGGGCTTATCCGCAAAAATCTCCTGACGAATAATCGCGTCGATTTCGTCCGTGATTTCGGGATGGTCGCGCAGGTACAGGCGCGTGTTCTCGCGCCCCTGACCAATGCGCTGGTCCTTGTAGCTGAACCACGCGCCGCTCTTGTGGATGATGTCGCGCTCGACCGCCATGTCAAGCAGCGTGCCTTCGCGGCTGATGCCTTCGCCGTACACAATGTCGAACTCTGCCACGCGGAACGGCGGAGCAACCTTGTTCTTGACAACCTTGACCTTTGTGTGGTTGCCGACGACTTCGCTGCCGTTTTTGAGCTGCTCGCCGCGGCGCACGTCCAGACGCACGGAGGCGTAGAACTTCAGCGCACGACCGCCGGGGGTGGTTTCGGGGTTGCCGTACATCACGCCGACTTTCTCGCGCAGCTGGTTGATGAACACCGCGACGCAGCCGGTTTTGTTGATGATGCCCGCCAGCTTGCGCAGCGCCTGACTCATCAGACGCGCTTGCAGACCGACGAAGGAATCACCCATTTCGCCGTCGATTTCCGCCTTCGGGACGAGCGCGGCGACAGAGTCGATGACGATGACGTCCAGCGCGCCGGAACGAACCAGCGCTTCGACGATTTCCAGCGCCTGTTCGCCCGTGTCGGGCTGAGAGACATACAGGTCGTCAATATTTACGCCCAGATTCTTGGCGTACACCGGGTCGAGGGCGTGCTCAGCGTCCACAAATGCCGCGATGCCGCCCATCTTCTGCGCCTGCGCGACAATGTGCAGGGCAACGGTCGTCTTACCGGAGGATTCCGGGCCGAAAATCTCCACAATACGGCCGCGCGGAATGCCGCCGACACCCAGCGCCTCATCCAGCGTCAGGCAGCCCGTGGGGATGACCTGCACGTTCTGCTCCGCGTGTTCACCGAGCTTCATGACGGCACCCTTGCCGAACTGCTTGTCCAAATCCGCCAGCGCGTGCTCCAGCGCCTTGAGTTTCTCCTCCTGCGCACCCGTCACCGGGGCGGCTTTTTCGGTCTTTGCGGGCTTCTTTGCTGCCATGATACCGCTTCCTTTCTGGATACCGGCGGGGGATGCAATCAGCAATCGTCGCCGGGTTTCTTTCGCTTCTTATCGTACCACAGCGAACAGCAGTTTGCAAGGGGAACACGCAAGTTTTTCCTGATTAGGTTTCATCAAAATAATGGTATTTCCCCTTCATGGCCAGCAGGAAGCCAATCGACACGACGAACGCCAGCGCTTCCGCCGCAGAGGCTGCCCACCAGAGACCATCCACATCCAGCGCCATCGGCAGCAGGATGACCGACGCCGCCTGAAACACCAGCGTGCGCAGGAAAGAAATTGCCGCGGACACGCCGCCGTTGTTCAGCGCCGTGAAGAAGGAGGACAGGAAGATGTTGAAGCCCGCGAGCAGGAAGGCGAAGGAGAAGAGGTGAAAGGCGTGCCGCGTCAATTCGCAGAGCGTTGCGTCGTAGCCGACGAAGATGTTTGCCAGCGTCCCGGACAGCGAGATGGCGGCGATTGTCATCACGATGCCCAAGATGCCCATGACTTTCAGCCCCTTCGTCAGCAGGTTTCTCAGCTCCGGGTGATTCCGCGCGCCGTAGTGGTAGCTGATGATGGGCGCACAGCCGATGGAATAGCCGATGTCAATCGCGACGAAGATGAACTGCACATACATCAGTACGCCATACGTCGCCACGCCGTCCTCGCCCAGAAAGCGCATCAGCTGTGCGTTGTACAGCATCCCAATCAGCGAGCCGGAAATGTTGCTCATCAGCTCTGATGAGCCGTTGGCGCACGATCGCAGCAGCGGCTGCACTTCGAACTTCGTCCAGCGCAGGCGCAGGGGGCTGCTTTTGCTGAACAGGAAGTACATCAGCGGCACAACGCCGCCGACGGTCTGGCTGATGCCGGTTGCAATCGCAGCGCCCGCAATGCCCCAGCGGAATACGCCCACGAACAGCGCGTCCAGCACCATGTTCGTCACGCCCGCCGCGAGCGTAATCAGCAAGCCGAACTTCGGCCGCTCCGCCGCAATCAGGAACGACTGGAACATGTTCTGCAGCATGAACGACGTAAGAAAGCAGACGACAATCCGCCCATAAAGCACGCAGTCATCCACCATGGCCTCTGTTGCGCCCAGCAGAATCGCCATCGGGCGCATGGCCAGCACCCCGACCACCGTCAGGATAACGCCCAGCAGGATGCCGAAGAGCGTAATCATGGAGAAATACTTGTTTGCGTGCTCCTTGTCGCCCTCGCCCAGCACGCGGGAGACCAGCGCCGTGCCGCCTGTGCCGAGCATAAAGCCCATTGCGCCCAGAATGATGAGAAACGGCATAATCAGGTTGATGGACGCGAACGCCGTTTTTCCGGCGAAATTCGACACGAACAACCCGTCCACCACGCCGTAGATGGACGTGAACACCATCATGACAATCGACGGCAGGACGAAGCGGAACAGCCGAGCGTAGGTAAAGTGGTCAGATAATTGAATCGGGTGCTTCTTGCTCATTTGGCTTGACTTTCCTCTTCTTGATTCCGCATTGTCTGCGGGAAAATGTCTATCATCAGCGCATTCAGGCGGCGCAAGAGGGAGAACAGCTGATCCGCCTCTTCTTCGCTGAATTGCGCCAGCGCCTGCTGCTCGGTTTCAGCAACGCGGTCTGCGGTTTCACGCGCCAGCACTTCGCCCGCGGCCGTCAGGTGAATCGTTTTCGTGCGGCGATTTGAACCGCTTTGCAGCGTAATCAGCCCGTCCGCTTCCATTTTCTTCAGCGCGGAGTTGATTGTCTGTTTGGGTTCGTGCAGAAATTCGCACATCCGGCTCTGCGTCATTTCGCCCGGCTCAACCCGCAGCGTGTACAGCGCCCACATCGCCATGTCAGTCAGGTTCATCTGTTTCGCCATCTGTCGGTAGATATTGGCATTTTCTTTCCATGCCTCGTTCAGCGCAAACAGACGTGTGCTTAACGCTTTCATCACAATACTCCTTTCAATTTGTCCGAAATCGGACAGTGTCGATTATAGTCCGATTTCGGACATTTGTCAAGAAACTTTTGCTGAAAAAATAACAGAGTGTGTGTAACCGATTGAACAATTTTTGAACTTTCTTGCCCTATGTCTTGTTATCTCCCTGACTTTCCGATAACGTTTTCTGAAATGCAGTCTGTTTCCTTGACGGCTGTTGAAATTGGGCGTATAATGGCAGATGCGCAATTGCGCCATATAATAGGAAACGCTGCCTCAGAAATCCGAATGTGCCTGTGCCGCCCTGTGATGAACGAAAAGAAAGAGTTATCGATATGAACAGTGAGCAGATCCGGAAGTTTTTCGCTGATTATCAGGTTGTCCTCAAGCGGGTGGAGCAGCTCGAAGCTGCTATGCGCATCAAGTCCGACTGGGACACATGGTGCGCTGCCCTTCGGGAGCGCGCTGAATTCTTCCGCACGGAGTATGCGCACATGAATGCCCTGATGCGCAGCGTGATGCCGGAGTTCGCGAAGGAAGAACCTGCTTTAGACGATGACGCATGGAAACAGCTGCAAATTTCGATGATGGACTTCTATCGCGCAGATACGCATGACTTGGCGATCCTGATGGAACTTGCAAAGATTCTCCAGAAGCACTATGGACACAGCAACAACCTTGCCGCGATGACGGATGTGGATCTGACATTGGCGTACACAAATCTGGAATTCTCCCGCATCCTGCGTGAACCATATGGCACACGCGCAAGGGACTATTACCGCAAGATTTCGGTTTTATCGCGGAATTTCGGCGCAATCAAGGAGCACAGCGTCCATCAGGCGATTGTGGTGGCCTACGCGAACCTTGTGATGAGCTGCTGCGTGTTAGGCACGGTCACGATGGAAGAAGCGTTTGGCATGTGGGAGGAAATGAAGGAACTGCAAGCGTCGGATGCGCTGGCGGCGACGCGCGAAAGCGAGCCGGACGTAGGCAGGCTGCTGGATATTTTCACCGAGCGCTTCCGCACGGACGCTTACGCGCTGGCGAAATCGTTTGACCGCACCATGGAGGCGCACACCCGCTATGTGCCGCCGGAATTGATGAGCCGGATTGAGCAGATAACGGCAGAATATTACGAAAAGCTGGATAAGCCGGAGGAAAGCACCGCCGACATGTTCCAGGTTATCACCAGCCAGTGTGAGTTCGACTGCGAGACGGGCCGCCGCACGGCAGATGAATGATGGAAGGAGATTCACACTTTCTTCCGTAAGACAAAGCCGAAGGTGGAGCAGCTCGGTGAAGTGCACGTGCGCGAAATTGACGTTATTTCCTATTATTTGACCTGTCTGGACGCGCTGATTTCCTTCCTCGTGGAAACGACGATGCCGATGGAGGATAAGAAACGCTATTTCCGCGAATATCAGCAGGATATCCGTGATTTCATTGCGGATTACGACACGCGCACCGGGCATAGCAACACGCTGAACAACGCACTGGAGGAGCTGGCGTTCTTCCCGAATGCCTATGCGCTGTTCGACACGGCGGAGGAGAAAATCGACTACATCTTCCGGCTCGTTGTCGCGCGGCACTGCACCGCGTTCCTGCATTCGCTGATGGTGTCCGCCTTTGCGGAAGCGATTCTCTCCGCCATCATCGACAAAGAACCGACGCTGATGGTGGGGTATCACGGCGTGACGTCGCCGGAGGATGTACAGGCGCACCGTGCGGAAATCCTGCAATTTGCGCATGACGCCGCCCTGCTGCACGATGTGGGCAAGAATTCCATGCTCGAGATTATCGAGACGCAGCACCGCCCGCTGACGGACGAGGAGTTCGGCATTATCCGCTCCCACCCGAACCGCGGCGGGCAGTACCTGAGCATCGACGAGGATTTGGCGCGCTATGTGGATATCGCCCGCGGTCACCACAAGTTCTACAACGGCAAGGGCGGCTATCCGAACGACTTTGATAACACCGCCTCGCCGGAGCGCTTCATGATTGACATCATCACCGTCTGCGACTGTCTTGATGCCGCGACTGACCAGTACGGCCGCAACTACCACCAAGCCAAGACGACGGACGAAGTGCTGGCGGAATTCAAGCGCGATGCGGGTGTTCGCTACAACCCGGACATTGTGCGCTTCATCCTGCAGGATTCCGCTCTTCGCGATACCCTGCGCGAAATTTCCGGTTCCCGCCGCCTGACGATTTACTACGACACCTACAAGCACTATTTTATGTAACGCAAGGGAGTTCCAAGGGAGTTCCTCCCTTGACCCTTTCGCACGATTGGGTTGGTGACACTATCAGGCAGGGCCCGCGTGTTTATCTGCCCTCTCAGTCACCTAAAGGTGTCCGTCATAGCGGACGGAGAGGGCTTGCCGCAATACAAGCTATACTATTTCCAGATGAAAATGCGCAAGCAGATGGCACAGTTAAATCTGGAAATAGTATTAATTCCTGAAAAGTGCAAATCAACAGACACAAAAAGAGCCGCTTCTACACAACAGAAGCAGCTCTTTTTCATAGCGCCATCCCGCAATGCTCGCACTGCCGCGCAGCCCCTTCCACCACACCCGTGCGCCTCCCGCAGTGCGGACACACAATAAACGACTGTACCACCCCATACGCCCGGAGGTTCGGCGCAGTCAGGTATACCATCGCCGTCAGCGGATCAATCTGAATGTTTCGCAGATAGTTCCCGCAGAGCAATAACCGCAGCGTCTCCATGTTCGGGCAGTCCGGCAGGAGCTTGGGCATATCCGACAGCGGAAACATGTGCAGCGAGAACGCTGCTAACTGCTGTGCAACGCCGCGCGCCCGGCGCCGGATGATTTCCCCCTGAAGCAGGTGCATCCCGGCGTACAGCGCCGCCGTCGCAAGGCATAGCAGCAGCACCACCATGTGCGTGTCGCCGCGCTCACCCGCCTTGCAGGTGCGCCACAGCAGCAGCGCCGATAGGGCAAAGAACAGCGCCATCAGCGGATACACCCACCATCGGCGGTTCGCCCGCGGCGTCAAATAGGGATTCATGCGGATGCCTCCTGTTGCCGAATAACATTCATTTCACCTATACAATACCATACTTGCAGGATAATGTCAATCTTGACGCGAAAGAAGAACCGGGAAGCGGCTTCTGCCACCTTCCCGGTTGCCTGGCATTACGCCCCCAGATACGCCTTCCTGACTGCATCGTTGTGCAGCAGTTCCTGCGCGTCGCCGGACATGGAAATCTTGCCCGTTTCCAGCACATACGCGCGGTTCGCGACGGACAATGCCATTTGCGCGTTCTGCTCCACCAGCAGAATCGTCGTGCCGTTCTTGTGCAGCGCGCGGATGATGTCGAAAATCTGCTCGACCAGAATCGGCGCAAGGCCCATCGACGGCTCATCCAGCATCAGCAGGCGCGGCTTGGATATCAGCGCGCGCGCCATCGCCAGCATCTGCTGCTCGCCGCCGGAGAGCGTGCCGGCAATCTGCTTCTGACGCTCCTTCAGGCGCGGGAACAGCTCGAACATCTGCTCAATGCTGCCCGGAATCTCCTTGTCGGGGCGCGTGAAGCCGCCCATTTCGAGGTTCTCCAGCACCGTCATCTGCTGGAAGATGCGCCGCCCTTCGGGGCAGAGCGCCATGCCGTGCTTCACCATATCCGACGCGTGGACGCGCGCCAGATCCTTGCCGCCGAAGTGGATGATGCCCTCGCGCGGGCGGAGCAGTCCGGCGACGGTGTTCAGCGTCGTGGATTTGCCCGCGCCGTTTGCGCCGATCAGCGTGACGACCTCGCCCTCATCCACCGAGAAGGAAATGCCCTTGATTGCGTGAATCGCGCCGTAATAAACGTTGATATCGTTGACTTCCAGCAGACTCATGCTTTCGCCTCCTTCTGCTTGCCCAGATACGCCTCAATGACGACCGGGTTGTTCTGGATTTCCTCTGCCGTGCCCTTGGCGATAATGCGCCCGTAGTTCAGCACGCAGATGCCCTCGCAGATGCCCATGACCAAATTCATGTCATGCTCAATGAGCAGGATAGCAATCTGGAACTGGTCGCGGATTTTGATGATGTTCTCCATCAGCTCCGCCGTTTCGTGCGGATTCATGCCCGCGGCGGGTTCGTCCAGCAGCAGAAGCGACGGATTCGTCGCCAGCGCGCGCACAATCTCCAAGCGCCGCTGTGCGCCGTAGGGGAGGGAACCTGCCTTGACATCGCCCATGTTTTCCATGCCGAAGATGCTCAGCAGATCCAGCGCCTTTTCGTGCTGCTTCTTCTCGCCTTGCCAATACTGCGGCAGACGGAAAATGCCGGAAAACATGCCGTACTTAATCTGGTTGTGCAGGCCGATGCGGACGTTCTCTTCCACCGTCATGTTGTCGAACAGGCGGATGTTCTGGAACGTGCGGGCAATGCCGAGCTTGCTGGCCTGCACTGTGTTCATGCCTGCCGTGTCCTTGCCGTTGATGAGCACGGTGCCGGTTGTGGGCTGATAGACCTTTGTCAGCAGGTTAAAGACCGTTGTCTTGCCCGCGCCGTTCGGGCCGATAAGCCCGCAGATTTCCGTGCGCCCGATGGCAAGGTTCACGTCGTCCACTGCCTTCAGGCCGCCGAACTCAATGCCCAGATGACTGGCTTCCAGCACGGGCGAATGATTCACGTCGCGTTCCGGAATGATGCTGCGCGACGGCACGGGAACCATCTTTGTATTGGGCTTAAAACGCTTCAGCGGTTCAGTCATGCCGCGTCACCTTCCTTCACAACTTCTTTTTTCGCGGGGCGGATGCGCTCGAACACCTGCCGCACCACCGGGGCATTGCCCAGCAGCATTACAGCAATCAGCACGATGGCGTAAATCAGCATACGGTAATCGCCAAATTCGCGCAGCACCTCCGGCAGCACCGTCAGCAGCGCCGCCGCAATCACCGATCCGCGGATATTGCCGATGCCGCCCAGCACGACGAACACCAGCACGAGGATGGACGTATCAAACTTGAACTTGTCCGGCGCGATGGAGGAGAAGTTCAGCCCGAACAGCGCGCCAGCCATGCCTGCCAGCGCCGCCGAGGTGACGAACGCCATCAGCTTGTACTTCGTCACGTTCACGCCCATGGCTTCGGCGGCAATGCGATTGTCGCGGCTTGCCATAATCGCGCGGCCGGAGCGGCTGTTGATGAGGTTCAGCACGACAAACAGCGTCAGCAGCACCAGCACGAAACCCGCCTCGAACGTCGCAATGCGCCCGACGCGCACCGCACCCGCCGGCCCGTTGTACAGGAGCGTGCCATCAATGCGGGGATTGTTGAAGTTGATAATCAGCTTGCCGTTGCTGACCGCGAAATACAGGCAGTTCATGACGTTGCGGATGATTTCGCCGAACGCCAGCGTGACGATGGCAAGGTAGTCGCCGCGCAGACGCAGCACCGGGATGCCAATCAGCACACCTGCAATCGCCGCGCATACGCCGCCTGCCAGCATGGCCAGCACGAGGCGCATCGTCTCATTTTCCATCTGGAAGGCGTTCAGCAGCCAGCCGGACATGATGATGCCGGAGAACGCGCCGACGCTCATGAAGCCCGCGTGACCCAGCGACAGTTCGCCGGAGATGCCGACCGTCAGGTTCAGCGAAACCGCCATGACGATGTAGACGCAAATCGGGATGAGCTGCCCCTTCAAGGAGCGGCTGATGGTGACGCCCGGGATCATCTTGCTCAGCGCCATCTGCGTAAAGACGAACGCGATGATGACGATGGCGTAGGTGATCAAGTTGTTCAGAAAGCCTTTTGTTGACTTTTTCATTGTTTTCTTCATCCCGTTACACCTTCTCCCGCATCGGCTTGCCCAGCAGCCCCGTCGGCTTGACCAGCAGCACGATAATCAGCACGGCGAACACCAGCGCGTCGCCCAGCTCCATGGACACATACGCCTTGCCGAGAATCTCAATGATGCCCAGCAGCAGACCGCCCAGCAGCGCGCCGGGAATTGATCCGATGCCGCCGAAAACAGCCGCCGTGAACGCCTTGATGCCCGGCATGGAACCCGTCGTGGGCATCAGCGTGTGGTAGGTGGAGCAGAGCAGCACGCCCGCAATCGCCGCCAGCGCGCTGCCGATGGCGAAGGTCAGGGAAATCGTCGCGTTCACCTTGATGCCCATCAGTTCCGCCGCGCTGCGGTCTTCGCTGACGGCGCGCATCGCCTTGCCCATCTTCGTGTGGGAGGTGAAGAACGTGAGCACCAGCATGATGATGATGTTCGCCAGCACGGTCACGATTGTTTCGCCAGTCAGAATCAGCTGCCCGTCAAACAGGCTGATGGACGGGATGCTGACGAAGGATGGAAACGACATGGGGTTCGGGCCGAACACCAGCAGCGCCAGGTTTTGCAGCAGGTAGCTCACGCCGATGGCGGTAATCAGCACGGCAAGGCTCGTTGCCTGACGCAGCGGCTTGTACGCCAGCCGCTCGATGACCATGCCCAGCACCGTGCAGACAATCATGGCAATCAGAACGCCAAGCAGGGGGGACATGCCCCAGTACTGCGTGGCACAGAAGGCAATGTACGCGCCAATCATGATGACGTCGCCGTGCGCGAAGTTCAGCATCTTGGCAATGCCGTAGACCATCGAGTAGCCCAAGGCGATGATGGCATACACGCTGCCAAGGCTGATGCCGTTGATGAGGTAAGAAAAGAACTGAAGCATCCTGCCTGCACCTCCAAATGACTGAAATCTGCGGGAAAAGCACTTTCCCTTGAACGACAGCAAGGCAATCAGCAGCAGTCCGTGTGCACCCTTGCACCAACTGTTGCTGATTACCTTCTGTCTGCATCTCCCGGATACGCTCATGCCGGAGAAGGAAGCTCCTCCTCCGGCATGAGGAAAACGTGTGGAATAGGGGGGGATTACTCTGCTGCAGCCGCCTCAGCGCCGACATACACGCCATCCTTGATGATGACGGCCGTCGGGGTCTTGGTGACAGCGCCCGTCGCATCCCAGACCATCGTGCCGGTCAGACCGGTGACGGTCAGTTCCTGCATGGCAGCAATCATCGCGTCGCAGATATCTTCCGGCGCTTCGTCGCCCTTCACGCCAGCCTTTTCAGCGGCCGCCGCCAGCGCGTAGATGCCGTCATACGCATCCGCCGCGAACTGGTTCGGCACCTCGCCGTACTTTTCCTGATACTTGCCAACGAAGCTCTTGGTCAGCTCGTCCGGCGCGTCCGCGGAGAAGGGGGTCAGCAGCATGACGTCTTCCGCCAGCGCAACATCGAAGCCGGGCATGGTCAGGATGCCGTCCATGCCGTCAACGCCGAAGAACACCGGCTTGTAGCCCATGGTGTTGGCAGCGTTGAGAATCTGGGAAGCGGGGGGTGTAGTAGATGGGCAGGAACACAACATCCGCACCGGCGTTCTTGGCCTCGGTCACCTGGACGGAGAAGTCCGTGGTGTCGTTGGTGAAGGTGGTCACGGAAACGATGTTCAGCCCCAGCTCGGCAGCCTTGCTCTCAAAGGTCTGATAGATACCGGTGGAATAGGTGTCGGCGTTGTTGTAGATGATGGCGACCTTCTCGCCGACCTTCTTGTTGAAGATGTATTCAGCGGACGCGGAGCCCTGTGCCGGGTCCGTGAAGCAGATCTGATACATGTTGTCCTTGTTCGCGATGACTTCCAGCGAGGAGGCGGAAGGCGTGAGCATAAACACGCGCTCGTCATACGCCTGCGCGGAGACAGCAATGCAGGGGGTTGTCGTCACGCAGCCAAGGATGACCTGCGTGCCCTTGTCCAGCGTCGCGTTGTAAGCGTTGATGGACTTTTCAGCGTCGTTTTCATCGTCCTGCACATCCAGCACGATGTTCACCTTGCCGGCGGCGTTGATTTCTTCCACGGCGATTTCCGCGCCGCGCGCAACTGCCAGACCATACACGGCGGCAGCGCCGGTCATCGGGCCAATCACGCCGATGTGAATCGTCGTCGTTTCCTCCGCGGACGCGAAGGACGCCATGCTCAGCGCCATGGCCAGAGCAAGAACGAGACTAAAGAACTTCTTCATGAGAACCAACCTCCTTATCAGGTGGACGGGCGGAAGCGTGTTCCGTTCGTCATGCAACAATTATACGCATCGGATGGCGTGCCGTAAAGGGTTTTTGTGGATTTTTCGTGTTCTTTTGCTGCGCTTCCTGACGAAAATGTTCGCTTTCTGGCTAATACTATTTCCAGATTCACCTGCGCCATCTGCTTGCGCCTTTTCCCTTCTGGCGTCCGCTCATTCCACTTAGCGTAGCGCTGCTACGCTGCGTTTCATTCACGTTAGCCAGAATGAAAAATTCGCGGCGCATCTTGGCGCATTCTTATCTGGAAATAGTATAATTTCTGCATCACACGAAAAATCCCCCTGCGCATACGCTGATGCGGGGGAGGTGAGGCGGCGTGAGCAGCATGTGCTATCAGACGCTCAGCTTCGTGGAATGTCTGGAAATCCTGCGGCAGGCGAAGGCAGTCCGCGCGGCGTTCTTTGACGGTCACGCGCCGTATGTTGTGCCGATGGGGTTCGAGTGGTTTGTGAACGGGATGCAGCCGGTCGTTTGCCTGATGATGCCGAAGGAGGGCCGCAAGGCGGAGGCGTTATCCGTCTGCACGCGGGTGTGCCTGGAGTTTGAAGCGCCGGATGCGGCGGCGATTCAGGTTGTTCTGGCGGAAGGAAAAGCCGTCCCCCTGCACGAGGAGGACGGCGCAATGGTCTATGCGATTCCGGTGGAAACCATGTCGGGGCGGCGTTATTTTTTGCCTGATGACTGAGCCGGGAACGTCAGCGTGATGGTTGTGCCCTCGCCCAGCGCGCTCTGCATGGCAATCTGCGCGTGATGCACCTGCGCGCCGTGCTTGACGATGGACAGTCCCAGTCCCGTGCCGCCGGTCTGCTTGCTGCGGCTTTTGTCCACGCGGTAGAAGCGCTCGAATACGCGCTGCTGATCCTCCGGCGCAATGCCTACGCCGTTGTCCGCGACAGTCACGACGGCGAGTCCGTCCGCCATTTCTGCCCGCACCCGGACGTATCCGCCCGCGTGGTTGTACTTGATGCCGTTTTCCAGCAGGTTCGTCAGCATCTCTTCCAGCAGGGCATGGTCGCCAGAAATCAGCACAGGGTCATTTCCGCTGGCGCTGATGCTTACCTGCGCATTCTGCGCGGCGGGCGTCAGCTTCTGGACGCAGTGCTGAATCAGCGCGGTCAAATCGACGGGGGTCACTTCGCCGCGCACACCCTCGTCAAGGCGCGACAGGCGGATGATGTCCTCAATCAGCGTCAGCAGGCGGCGGCTTTCGGCGAGAATCTTCCGCCCGAATTCCGTCGCGTCCTCCGGCTTCTGCAGCATCCCGGAGGACAGCAGCTCCGCGTAGCCGCTGATGGTAGTCAGCGGGGTGCGCAGCTCGTGGCTGACGTTGGCGGAGAATTGCCGGCGGCTTGCTTCAGCAGCCTGTGCGGCGGTGACGTCCTGCATCAGCAGCGCCGTACCGCCGCCTTCGACATGGCTGCGGGAGAGGTGGATGGTCATGCCGTTCAATTGCATCGCGCATTCCGTACCCTGCCCGTCCAAAAGGCGGAGCAGCGCTTCGTCGCGGCTGACGGCAATCATCGGCTGTCCAACCGGGTCATTGGTGATGCAGAACATTGCCCGCGCCGCGTTGTTCATCGTCAGCACATGCCGCTTCTCGTCGAGGATGACGAAGCCCTCCTTCATGCCGCCGAGGACGGTATCCAGCTCATGCCGCTGGGCGGTCAGGGACGCCATCTGGTCGGCAATGCGGGCGTTCTGCTGCGCCATCCGGCGAAGCATGGGCGAAAGCTCCTCGTAAACGTCGCTTTCCAGCGGCTGGTCAAGGTTGACCTCGTTCATGGGGGCGGCAAGGCGCTTCGCCAGCGGGCGGGAAAACGCCATCGCCGCGCCGAAGCAAAGCACCGCGCCCAGCAGCAGATACCCCAGTAAATCGCGCACCTGCCGCAGCATTCCGCGCTGCGTGCCCGAAACGCGGATGACACGCCCGTCCGCCAGCCGTTTGGCGTAATACAGGCTCGTTTGCCCAAGGGTCGCGCTGCTGCGGGCGGTGAACGCCTCGCCGTTTTCACGCGCCTGCTGAAATTCTTCGCGCCCGGCGTGGCTCTCCAAGCGGGACGCATCCACTTCGCTGTCATACAGCACCGTGCCGTCCGTATCCAGATACGTTACGCGCTGGGTGAATACGCTCCCTTCCAGCAGGGAAACCGGGTCATCCGACGCATCAAGGTAGGCGGACAGCTGCGCGGCCTGCTGCCGGAGCTGCTCACGGTTGTCGGCGGTCGTCTGGAAGTACATGCCCGCGAATACCAGCGCGCACATCAGCAGAAGGGTCAGCAGTGTTACGCCCGACAGCGTCAGGCGCAGACGGGAAGAAAGGCGGTTTTTCATCAGCTTTCACCTGCTTCCGGATGTTCGTCCATGCGGTAGCCGACATTGCGGATGGTGGTAATCAGCCGCCCGCTGTCGCCGAGCTTCTGCCGCAGGGTGCGAACGTGAACGTCAATCGTGCGCGTGTCGCCGGAGTAGGCGATGCCCCACACGTCGTCCAGCAGCACTTCGCGTGTGACAGCTTTGCCCGCGTGCGCCATCAGGAACGCCAGCAGCTCAAACTCCATGTGCGTCAGGGCGACTTCCTGTCCGCCCGCGGTGACGCGGTGGCTCTCGCGGTCAAGCGTCACGTCGCCCAGCGTCATGACGGCGGAGGGCGTTTCCTCCTGCGTCCGCCGCAGCAGCGCACGCACGCGCGCCAGCAGTTCCATCACACCGAACGGCTTCGTCAGGTAATCGTCCGCGCCGCAGTCCAGCCCCTTCACCTTGTCCATTTCCGCGTCGCGCGCGGTGACGAGAATCACGGGCACGCGGCGGGTGCGTGCGTCGCGGCGCAGGAAGCGCAGCAGGGACAAGCCGTCCTCACCCGGCAGCATCACGTCCAGCAGCACGCAGTCCGGCACGGTCTTTTCCAGCGCCTGACGGAACGCGGTCGGCGTCTCGTACCCTTCCGCCTCATAGCCTGACTGACGCAGCGCGTACAGCTCCAGCTCGCGAACGCCGTGATCGTCTTCGACAACGAAGATCATTTCAGCTCTTCTCCTTTATACAGCCCGGTGATGGCGTACACCACCCATTCAGCAATGTTGACCGCGTGGTCGCCGATGCGCTCCAGATACTTGGCAATCATCAGCAGGTCAAGGCATTCCTCCGTTCGGTCGGGATGCCCGCGAAGCCCGGCAATCAAGTCCGCCTTCACGTCGTTGAACAGCGCGTCCACAATGTCGTCGGACAATTCCACCTGCTGCGCCAGCTCAATATCCTTATGAACGTATGCGTCAATCGCGCGGTGCACCATCGAAATTGCCGCCTGCGCCATTGACGCGAAATGCTCCGGGCGCGGACTGCGCAGATGACCCATTGTCGCAATTTCACAGATGTCGCTCGCCTGATCGCCGATGCGCTCCATGTCGGTAATCATTTTCAGCGCCGCGCTGATGGTGCGCAGGTCGCGCGCAACGGGCTGCTGCTGGAGCAGCATGTGGATGCACATCGCTTCCACCTCGCGCTCCTTTTCGTCCACAACGTGGTCACCGTCGCGAATTGCCGCCGCTTCCGCCATGTCGTCTGTCTGCAGCGCGCGAATTGCCCGCTCAATCGTGTTCTCCACCAGTGCGCCCATCGCCATCATCTGCTCGCCAAGCTGCGCAATCTGGTCATCAAAATGCTTTCTCATCGAAAGACCTTCTTTCTATGATAAACGGTGGTGAAACTCCTGAAAATGCTGATTTATGCGTTGATTTAGGGCACCACCGCACAATTCGGCGGCGCGTCTGGCGATGTCTTTTCCGCCATCTGCATCATGCAAATTTCTCGATTTACCGCCAGTAAACCTTCGAAATTTGCATTTGCATCTGACGAAAAATCCATTCGCCAGCCGACCACCTCATTTGTGCGGTGTTACCTTAGAAGTGCGGATTCCGAAAATCTGACGACTTCCAATAAAAGTCAATCTGGGTAGGGGAAACCGAAGGGGTCAAGGGGGCGATCGCGGACTTCGTCCGTTTCCATTGCCCCTTGTCGCCTCCGCAGAGGCGAAATCCCTGCTTGCGGAAAAGTCATGCTATGTCTGGAAGACCAGCGCTGCGGTCGCGCCAATGGGCGCGACAATGTGCAAGTGATGGATAGAGCAGCTTGGGGGGCGCTCCTGCGGGAGCGCAAAGTTACTGGCAGGGACGCTTCGCTGCCTGCGCCTTTGTTGACTTCTCCTTTGGAGTGGTCAACCGTGGAACGGTTGGGGCGTTGCCCCAAACCCCACCAGAGGCGCCGCCTCTGGACTCCGCAAGGGGCATTGCCCCTTGACCCTTTTTTGCGTCCCGGCTTGAGCGCGTTCCCCTGCTATCCTTTATCCCTAATCCGCCTATCCTTTCCCCAGCATTATAGCAAAAAATCCTTCCACTAACAACCCTTAGCCGAAGCGGCCCGTGATATAATCCTCCGTCCGCTTATCCCGCGGCATCGAGAACAACTGATCCGTCGCCCCAACTTCCACCATATCCCCTAACAGGAAGAATGCCGTTGTGTCCGCAATGCGCAAAGCCTGCTGCATGTTATGCGTCACAATCACAATGGTGTACTTCCCCTTCAGCTCCATGCACAATTCTTCAATCTTGCTCGTCGAAATCGGGTCAAGCGCCGAGGTGGGTTCGTCCATCAGCAGCACCTCCGGTTCAACCGCCAGCGCGCGCGCAATGCAAAGTCGCTGCTGCTGACCGCCGGAAAGCCCCAAAGCACTCTTGTTCAGGCGGTCTTTCAGCTCGTCCCAAATGGCGGCGTTCCGCAGGCTGCTTTCCACAATTTCGTCCAGCTGTGCCTTGCGGTGGATGCCATGCGTGCGCGGGCCGTAGGCAATGTTATCGTAGACGCTCATGGGGAAGGGGTTGGGCTTCTGGAACACCATGCCGACGCGCTTGCGCAGCAGGTTCACGTCCATGCTGCCGTAAATGTCCTCGCCGTCCAGCGTGATGCTGCCCTCGACGCGGCAGTCGGGGATGAGGTCGTTCATGCGGTTGAGCGTCTTCAGCAGCGTCGATTTGCCGCAGCCGGACGGCCCGATGAACGCGGTGATTTTGCCGCGCTCAATGTCGAGGTTGATGCCGTGCAGGGCGTGGAATGCGCCGTAGTAGAGGTTCAAATCCTTGATGGCAATCTTTACGTCCGCGAGCGTATCAGCCGGATGTGCGGTTTTGTTCTTGATGGCTTCCTGCATGTCGATAATCATGATGCTTTTCCTCCGATTTTGCGGGAAATCAGGCTGGACAGGCTGTTCAGCCCCAGCACGAGCAGCAGCAGCACCACGCCCGTGGCGTATGCTTGGTCGTAATGCAGCCCCTCCAGCGACAGCTGATACATATGCACCGCCAGCGTGCGCCCGGACGAGAGCAGAAAATGCTTGGGCATGTCCGCGACCGTGCCGGCGGTAAACAGCAGCGCGGCGGTTTCACCCACGATGCGGCCAATCGCCAGCACCACGCCGGAGAGAATGCCCGGCATGGCGGGCGGCAGCACGATTTTGATGACCGTGCGCAGTTTGCCCGCGCCTAAGCCGAAGCTGCCCTCGCGGTAGCTGTCCGGGATGGAGAGCAGCGCTTCTTCGGTCGTGCGCAGTATCAGCGGCAGCACCATGAGGGAGAGCGTCAGCGCACCGGAGAGCAAAGTCAGGTTGATGCGCAGGGCGGTGAAGAACACCATGCCGAACAAGCCGTAGATGATGGAGGGAATGCCCTGCAGGGTCTCGGCGGTCAGGCGGATGGTGCGCACCAGCGGCGAGTTGCGCTTGGCGTACTCTGCCAGATAAATCGCCCCGCCCACGCCAATCGGGATGGCGACAAGCAGCGCAACCAGCGCAATCAGCAGCGTGTTGATGATGGCGGGCAGCATCGACTGATTTTCCGTCGTGTACTTCAGGCTGAACAGCTCCGGCGTCAGGTGCGGAAGGCCCTTGACAAGCAGGTCAATGACGATGGCAAGCAGGGCGAAAATCGTAATCAGCACCGACAGGCGGCACAGCAGCCACAGCAGCGCGCTGGCTGGATGACGCCGCCAGCGGTTGCTTTCATTGCGGAAGAAATTCCTGATGGGATGCGCGCGGTACGCGGGGACGGTCATCATTGCTGTTCCCTCCTTTTCAGCACGGAGAAGGAAGCGTTGATCAGCAGAATAAAGACGAACAGCACGATGCCGGCGGCAATTAGCGCTTCGCGGTGCAGCCCTTCGGCGTAGCCCATCTCGATGACGATGCCGGAGGTGAGCGTGCGGATGCCGCTGAGCAAATCGGAGGTCAGGCGCGGCTGATTGCCGATGACCATCTTGACCGCCATTGCCTCGCCGATGGCGCGGCCAATCGCCAGCACAACCGACGCCAGAATGCCGGATTTCGCCGCCGGGACAGTCGCGCGGAACACACTGCGTTCATCTGTCGCGCCCAGCGCCAGTGACCCCTCGTAGTAGGAGTTCGGCACGGCTTTGACGGCGGCGGAGGTCAGCTGGATGATGGTCGGCAGAATCATGATGCCCAGCAGCAGCGACGCTGTCAGGATGCACTGCCCGCGCCCGCGTCCGCCGAACATTTCGCGGATGAGCGGCACGAGCGTCGTCAGCCCAAAGAAGCCGTAGACAATCGACGGCACGCCCGCCATCAGCCCAATCATCGGTTCGATGATTTTCCGCAGGCGAACCGGGCAGAAGCGCGCCAGATAAATCCCCGCGAGGATGCCGACCGGCGCGCCGAAGAGCAATGCGCCGCCCGTGACGTAGAGCGAGCCGACAATCATCGGCAGAATGCCGAAAATATTGTTCGCGGGCTTCCACGTCGTCCCGGACAGGAACGCTCCCAAATCATATTTCGTGAAGAACGGCAGTCCGTTCAGAAACAGAAAAACGCAGATCAGCGCGACGGCCGCGATGGAGAACGCCGCTGTCGCCGCAAAGACCCAGCGCATGACCTGCTCCTTGACTTTCATGTCGATTGATTCCTTCTTTCTTCATGCTTTCCCGCTATTTAGGATAGCACGGGAATGTAAAATGCGCGGGCGGGGGAATGTAAAGAGCGTGTAAAATCACAAGCACAAAAAATCCTCAATCTGTTGATTTTGTGTTATTTATATGATATAGTAAGAATAGGTAAGGTGCGTTGCTGTGAAAGGAGGATACATTATGAAGAAATATGCCAAACTTCTCTGTGTGGCGCTTTTGTCGATTAGCTTGAGCTTTTCTCTTGCAGCGGCTGAACCGTCACAATGTGAGAACTGTGGACAGAAGAGAATGTTTATCGTTTCTTGTGGCGCGTTTAGTCGTTGGAAGCAAGAATCAGCTGCATGTGCAAACAACTATAAATGCACGAAAAGAACGTCTTTATATACGACGATATATACTTGTGTTGACTGCGGCTGGAGTACCATTTCTGGAACACATGAGCATATGGTAGAGCATACGATTTGTGAAGACGAGTTTGTTTGTCCGCTCGGAGATGAATGATTGTGCGGTGGTGCCTTAAGGCGGGATAATTGACTGTAACGCACCTTGCTTTCCTAAGGAGGTATGCTGATGAAGAGAATTTTGGCACTTGCGTATTTAGGGTTCATGCTTTTTTCGCTTTCATCAACTGCAGAAAATGCAATATCAATCAATATCTTAGGCAATGAGCAGGAAGATGCGCGATTTTACTTTTTAGAGTGCAGAGAAGAAATATTAAATGAAACAAAATATAAAATATCCTATAAAAGCGCAAATATTACGGTAGAAGATTTGTCACTTCTGACGAATCGAGAGTACGATGCTGTTTTGCTCTATCAGAAGGTGCTGCAAGCAGCAGTGGAAAGAGATCTGCTGCTGCCTATAAATGATACTGCGTTGAATCACGATTGGACTGCGCTTGCTGTTTATTTGTCAAAAGATGATGTAATGTATGGACTGCCATACTATTACATAGCGAATCTTTTTTCTCTGGATGATACGCTTGCATACCGTGCGAATTTTCTGTTTCCGCAGTCTGCGGGATATTCGCTGGAAACACTGCTGTGCGCTTGCAATCAGTCAGATTTATCGCAAACGGAAGACATATGCTTAATGTACACAAATCTAAAAACCCCACTATTTCTAATGCAATATTTGTCTGCACAGTACAACGAAACTGGTGATTTGCAATTCGATACTGCAGTTTTCCGTAGAACAATTTCTTGCTATGCTGAAATGGTTCGCAAAGGGTACATTATGGATTATGACAATGCTCAGCGGGTTAAGCCGATTCTGCGGTTGACACCAAATCCAGACCACTATGTACCGTTCCCTAACCTTGATGGAATGAATTGCATTGTTGTTGATTTGTATGCTTTGTGCATCCCGAAAAGCACAGAGTATCCTCAAAAGGCGCAGAACTTTCTTTCGGATTTTGCTGATGAAGTCTGCCAAAGTCAGATTGCATTGGGCAATTGGAGTCAGATGGTTTATCAATCGCCTGAAATATATGGAAACGAAATCAGAGACAAATTCCCATTTTATTCAGAAAATTTGCGCCAAGAAATGATGAACGATGGCGTTCCGCGCTTCCCTAATACAGAGTTTATTCGTTACTTGAATCAAACGGGCATTATCACAAACTACGTCAATCAAGAAATGACAATTGATGAACTCATCGCTGTGCTTCAACAAAAATGGGATGAAATTGAGTAAAAACGAGAAAAACAGTGTTTTTGAAGAGCCGCCCCGAATTAACACAATCTTAACCCAATCCGCCTTTCCGCCTTTACATTCCCGCGGTATCATACAGGCGTACCCAAGGAAAAAGACAAGGGCAACAGGACATCAGGAAGGTGTCCCGGACAGAAAGGAAGGTTTTCTGCAATGAAGAAGTTTGCTGCTATCCTGCTTTCGCTCGTGCTGACGCTCACCGTCGCGCTGGCGGACTCCATCTACGTTGTTTCCCGTGAGGACGGCTCCGGCACGCGCGCCGCGTTCATCGAACTGACGGGCGTTGAGCAAAAGGACGCTGACGGCAACAAGGTCGACATGACCACCGTCGAAGCCGCTGTGTACTCCGGCACGTCCGAAGTCAAGACCACGGTTTCGCAGGACATCGCCGCCATCGGCTACATCTCCCTCGGCTCGATGGATGCGTCCGTGAAGGCGCTGAAGGTCGCCCGCAACCCCGAAGATGGTGCGGAAGCCGTCTACGTCGAAGCGACCCCTGAAAACGTCGCCAGCGGTGATTACGCCATTGCGCGTCCCTTCAACATCGCTTACAAGGCGGATAGCCTCTCCGCGACTGCGCAGGACTTCATCAACTGGATTCTCTCTGCCGAAGGTCAGGCGATTGTGACCGCGCAGAAGTACGTCGCCAAAGAGCCGGATGAATATCAGGCGGCGCCCGTGGCAGGCAAGATTGTCATCGGCGGTTCTTCCTCCGTCGGCCCGCTGATGCAGAAGCTCGAAGAAGCCTACGAAGCACTCCACCCAGAAGTGGACATCGAAGTGCAGATTTCTGACTCATCCACCGGTATGCGCGGCGCTGCGGACGGCTCGTTCGATATCGGCATGGCTTCCCGCGAAGTCAAGGCGTCCGAGCTGGAAGCGGGTCTGACCCCTGTGACCATCTGCATGGACGGCATTGCGGTCATTGTGAATAACGGCAACGCGGTCGGAGGGCTGACGCTCAATCAGATTCGCGACATCTTCACGGGCGAAATCGTGGACTGGGACGAAGTCAAGTAATCAGCCAAGGACAAATCAAACGCCGAGCAGGTCGAAAGACTTGCCCGGCGCTTTTCAAATACCAAGCGCAATAAAAAAACAGGCTATGACCCATTCGCCATAGCCTGTTTTGCCTGTGCCCCTTATTCCGCTGCCAGCTTCATCAGCGCCGCGGCATAAATCTTCATCGCCTTGACCATCTGCGACACGCGGATGTACTCGTTCGCCTGATGCGCCAAGTCCTCATCCTCCGGGAATGCTGCGCCGTATGCAACGCCCTGCTTGAGCACCTTCGCGTACGTTCCGCCGCCAGTGGCGTGCGGCGCGGCGGGTTCGCCCGTCACCTCGGTGTAGGAGTCCAGCAGCGAGCGCACCAACTTGCTGTCTGCCGGAACGTGATGCGGTTCCTTGATTTCCAGCGAATCGACGCTAAAGCCGGGCAGGTGCGCGCGAATCGCGTTCGTCAGCGCGGACAAATCCGCCGCAATGGGGCAGCGCAGGTCGAGCGACGCCGTCACCTTGCCGTCCTTGATATGCAGGATGCCCATGTTGCACGTCAGCGCGCCGGAAATCTCGTCCGAGCACGCGCAGCCCAGCGACGCGCCGTCGTGCTCCATGCCGACCGCGTCCGCCAGCGTCTTCAGCGCGCCGGTCACGCCCATCTCGCGCAGGAGTACCAGCATCATGCCGATGGCGTTGCGGCGTCCTTCGGGATACGCGCTGTGGCCGGGGATGCCCTCCGCCGTCACCCACACGCCATCCGCGGTCACCTCCGCCGTGTAGGGAAGCCCGGTCTTTTCGGCATAGGCCGCCACCTTGTCGGCAACCTCCTGACCGCCCGCGATGAGCGCCTTGGATTCGCCGGGGATGACATTCACGCGCTCACCCGTCCACAGCTGCTTGACCTGCAGACCGTCCTCCACGAGTTTGCTCGTGAAGAAGCCGTGAATCATGCCCTTTTCGGTGTTGATGATAGGGAAGGAAGCGTCCGGGGAGAAGCCGACTTCCGGCATTTCCGTGTGCGCGCAGTAATACGCCATGTCTTCCCAGCCGGATTCCTCGTCGCAGCCAAGAATCAGACGGATGGACTTCTTCAGCGGAATGCCCGCTGCCTTGATGGCGTTCATCGCGTACAGCGCCGCCAGCGCCGGCCCCTTGTCGTCGCTCGTGCCGCGCGCGAAAATCTGGTCGCCCACGCGCGTCGCGGTGAACGGCGGGGTCGCCCAGTTGTCGCCCGCCGGAACGACGTCGAGGTGTCCCAGCACGGCGATGGCTTCTTCCGATTCGCCCGGCAGGGTGATGTCGCACGCATAGCCGTCGAAATCACGGGTTTCATAGCCGAACGCCTTTGCGTCCGCCATGGCCACATCCAGCATCCGGCGCACATCCTTGCCAAACGGCGCATCGGGCGTGGCTTCGCCCTTCACCGACGGCACTTCCACCCAGCGGCACAGCTGAGCGGCATAGTCCTCCGCGTGCGCATCCAGATAAGCAAATACTTTTTCGTACATGGGAAAATTCCTCCTTGTGCTGAAATCATGGGGTCGAGAATGATATTTCGCGGTTGCAGGCGAAAATTCCTGCTTGATGGAAGATAAAAAAGTTAAGAAGGGCTAACCGTACGATTAGCCCTTTCTCTTCTTTTAGTCGCCGTAGTCCGGGAGCGGGGGGAAATCCCGCCCAGATAGCTGCATCAATTCACCCACCGTCACCGGGCGCAATCCCTTTACGTTAATCCAATTATCCAGCGCCTTATCCAGCACCTCCGCTGTATGATACCCATTGATATGGAACTGCACCACGCACCCGCTCGTCACCCGGTCGCTCGTCACGCGGTATACCATCTGATACACCTTATCCTTATACGCGTCCGACCAGTCGCACGCGTCGATTGCAAACAGGCAGTCCTCTACGCCTTCCGCGCGGGCAATGGCGGTGACGATGCTGTTCGTCGCGCCCAAATGCGCACAGAACAACCGCGGCCGTACGCCGAAAGTCTCTTCGCACAGGTCGTTCAGCTCGCGGATGTTCTCCTGCACACGCGCGTAGGAGACTTCAGTCATGTTGATGAGGTTGTTGCCGTGGCTGCCAAGCTCGTGGCCCGCGTCAATGATGCGCTGGATGCGCTCCGGGTTGCGGCGCACGAAATCGCCCGTGACGTAGAATGTCCCCTTCACGCCGTATTTGTCCAGCGTGTTCAGCATGTCAGTCAGCTGCTTTTCTGATGCGCCGCTGCTGCACACAATCATCACGCCGACAGCAGGCTCAGAGGGGGTCAGGCGGGTGACGCGCGGCAGGCTGATGTCCGAGAACGCGGCGAAGGAATCTGTTTCGTTCACTTTCTCGCCGTCCAGCCAGACAGACAGCTTGTTGCCGCCCAGCATGTCCTCCGTCACATAGACCGAGAAGGTCAGGTCGTAGCGCGGATTGCGCCAGAACGCACGCTCCAGCACTTCGCCGCGGTGATTGCGCAGCTCCAGATACTTCTCCGGCACAGTTGCGCTGTTTTTGTTCTTGCACGATACGGTGATTTTGATTTCGCGGTCGAGATACCCGACGTAGAATCCGCTCTTGAACGTGACAATCGGCGCAACGACGGGGGTCGTGTCCTCTTCGTTCTCCTCCGCGAACGCAGCGCCGCCCAGCAGCATCAGCACCATCAGCAGCAAACTCAGCAGTTTCTTCATCTTGTTACTCCTTTTTATCCAACTTTCGTCCGTGGAAACTATGTTTGCAAATGGAAAGTTACCTTAAACCTGCGGGCGCACAACCACCTGAGCGCCTTCCGGCACCAGCGTCGGTTCAACCACAAACCCCGCCGGAACGGACAAAATCCGCAGACTGTCCATGTCCTCCAGAATCCGCTGATTGAACTTCGTCACGCGGCAGCCCTCGATGAACGCGGGGATGATGAGTTCCGTATCCGAACCGATGTACTCGATGACCGAGTAGGTGCTGCCCTTCTCTGCCTGTCCCAGATACGAGCCGACGATGAGCGTATCGCCCTCTGTCATCAGCCCCAGCCCGACGCGCAGGTCACGCGCACGGGCGCTGAAGGGGGCGGGGAGGGTCAGCGCGTCCAGCCGGGAACAGCCCGTCAGCGCGTCATGCCCGATTTCGCGCACGGTTGCGGGGATGGCGAGTGCCGTCAGGTGTGTGCAGCCGCGCAGGGCTTCGTGGTCGATGCGGGTCAGGGTGTCCGGGAAATTCAAGAATTCCAGCGACGTGCAGTTCATCAGCGCCTGCATGGGCAGGACGGTCAGTGCGTTCGGCAGGTGGACGCTATTCAGCGCGGTGCAGCCCGAAAGGACAGCGCCACCAACGGCTGTCACTGAATCGGGGAACACGACTTCGCGCAGCGCGGTGCAGGACGCGAACGCGCGGTACTCGATGGTTTCCAGCCCGTCATTCAGCGTGATGCTTGTCAGCGCCGAGCAGCCCTCGAAGGCACTGCCGCCGATGTGGCGGAGCGCTTTAGGGAGCGTGACGGCGGTCAGGTCGGTGCGCATGATGAACGCGCACAGCCCGACGCTCACAACGGGGAGGCTGTCGAGCGTTTCCGGGAGGTTGATTTCGCCGCCTTGCCCGTAGTATTCCATGATTTCCGCGCCGGTGTCGATGGCGCGGTAGGTGTAGTCACCGCATTGCATGGTGTGTACTTCCTCATTCATAGTAGTATGGATTTTGAAGCTGATTTTTTCTCCATAATGGGCTTTAGAGCAGCAGCCAGAGGGCAATGAAAACAGACGAAGTCTGCGGTCGCCCTCTGGACTCCTTCGGATGCACTCCCATGTTTCTTGACTTTTATCGAAACATTTTTAGTTACTGCGCAGGGACGCTTCGCTGCCTGCGACCAAGGTGTCGGGCTTGACTTTTCCTTTGAAATGGTCACACGCCCAACAGTTGGGGCGTTGCCCCAAGCCCCACCAGAGGCGCTGCCTCTGGACTCCGCAAGGGACATTGTCCCTTGACCCTTTTTTGCGCCCCGGCTTGAGCGCGTTTCCTTTATGGTTAATTTTCGCGGCTGAGTGCCGCCAGAACCGCGTTGCGCATCTGTCGAACCACCCGCGTCGTACCGGAATCAACCGTGTTCTGCATCGACAGAATTGTCATCTGCTGCCCGGGGAAGTTGGCGAAGTATGTTCCCAGCCAGCCATCCCAGCCATATTCGCCCGCGCAAGCTAATCCGGCGATGCGCCCCGGTTCAGCGCAAATGCGCATCAGGTGCCCGTAGCTGTACCCGTCCAGCGAATCCCACATATCGCGGCGAACCGCGTCTTTCAGCTGCGGCTGCGTCATGCAGGCGACTGTCGCGGGCGAGAGAATCCGCCGCCCCTCGTAAGTGCCGCCCGCCAGCAGCATATCGGTAAAGTGGCTGTAATCCTCCAGCGTCGAAACAAGCCCCGCGCCGCCGGATTCAAAGGCGGGTTCGCGGTCGTAAACGCCGACGGCAAGGTGGGTGCTTGTCCACGGCACAAGTCCGTTTTCCGTGCGCTTGTAGGCGGTCACAAGGCGATTCCGCTTGCTTTCGGGAACGTAGAAGCCGGTGTCCACCATGTCCAGCGGCTCAAAAAACTCCTTGCGGAGGAACTCGCCGAAGCGCATTCCGCTGACGACCTCCACCACCGCGCCGAGGATGTCCGCGCAGGTGGAGTAGCGCCAGTGCGTGCCCGGCTGGAAGGACAGCGGCTGCTGCCCCAAGCGGTTGCAGAACTCCACCGTTGGCACGCCGCCGCCCGCAAGGATTTCCTGCGTTGCTTCGTCGAACACCTTTGCGGCATACTGCCCCGCCGGGTCGCTGTCAGGGTAGCAGACGCCCGCCGTCATGCCGAGCAGCTCCATCAGCCACGGCGCGCGGGTCGCGGGGCGAATCGTGCCCTGCTTATCGACGACGCGCGCATTTCGGAAGCCCGGCAGATAGCGGTCTACGCCGTCCATCAGGTCAATCTGCCCGCGCTCCGCAAGCAGCATGACGGCGGCGGCCGTAATCGGCTTGGATTGGCTGTACAGGCGGAAGATGCTGTCGCGGTGGATCAGCCGCCCCGACGCAACGTCGGACATGCCCGCCTGCGTATAGAGCATTTCCTCTCCGCAGCGCCGCACCAGTACGCTGATGCCTGCGCATTCCTGCGCTTCGACAGCGGAGGCGAGAATATCGGTGACTTGTTCGTGAAGGGTCATGAGAATAACCTCCTTGCATGTTTTTCAGCAATCATTCGTCGCTTTCGATGAAATCCGGCAGCTGATGCAGCGTCACAAAGCTGCTATCCCGATAAATCACCCGCAGCGACTCCGGCGTGTTCCCCTTGCTGCTGTCCGTCAGCCAGCTGGTGTGCCACACCATGAAGTACGCCCACGGGGCATTCGTCGCGTCCATCTCCGCGCGGGTCGGAATCTGTCCGCACTCGTGGAACACAATCGGCATCCCTGCCGGGGCAAGCGCGGCACAGCGCCGGTATAAATCCCCCTGCGCGCCGACCTTGTAGCTGTCGCCGCCGAGAATGTCCACCACGTCGTCCCCTGGATACCACGGGCGCAAATCCTCCGTCGCGTCAGAGAAGCCCAGCACCCAAATTAGATTCCGCAGACCGTGAACATGCGTGTAGCGGTCGTGCATCAGCCGCCACAAGCGCACAAAATTCGCCGCGCCGCCGCGTCCCCACCAGAACCAGCCGCCGTCCATCTCGTGGAAAGGCCGCCAAAGAATCGGAACGCCATCTGACTGCAAGCGCTTGAGGTAGGGGACAGCGTGGTCAAGCCCATCCAGCAGACGGCGGTTCGCTTCCGTGCCGTCCACAAAAGCGGAAGCCCAGTCGAGTTCGCTTTCGCGGCATTCGGGGTAACCGGAGAAGAAATCCGCGCCCGTGTGCCAGCAGATGGTGGGAATGCCGCCGCGCGCCCACCAGTCCTTCGCGCGCTGCGTCACGCCCAGATAGTCGTTATCCATGAAATCCAGCCCTCGAATGGCAGGCTGACGACCGGTGACATCGGTCAGATAGCTGATTTCATGCTCAGTCGAGCGGCACCATTGGCTTTCCATCTGCCCGGTCAGGCACTTGCCGGAAAGCGATTGCAGGTATTCATAGACGCGCCGAGCGGCGGGCAGCGGATTTTCCGCGCAGAGGGGACGGAACATAATGCTTCTCCTTTGCTTTGCAGGAATCTGCTTGCAGTATAGCAGGAAATGCCCGCCTTTGCAACGGGTAGAAGGGAAAAAGGGAGGGGAAAAAGCATGGAAAATCAGGCGGCGGCAGTTGTCCAAGAAGAGGGTTTGTGCTATACTTATTATGGGTGTTTATTGGAATGCCCATGAACCAGCGGGCATCCCCGCTATGGGAGTTAATAAATGAAGCTGAAAAAATTGGAGCTGTATGGCTTCAAATCCTTTGCCCAGCGGACGGAAATCGTCTTTGATGAGGGCATAACGGGCATCGTCGGGCCGAATGGGTCGGGCAAGAGCAACATCGGTGACGCGGTGCGCTGGGTGCTGGGCGAGCAGAGCGCGAAAACCCTGCGCGGCGCGAGCATGTCCGACGTGATTTTCAACGGCACGCAGAAGCGCAAACCGCTGTCCTACTGCGAAGTATCGCTGGTGTTTGACAACGATGACCATGCGCTGGCGATGGAAGCTGCCGAGGTCATGGTCACGCGCCGCGTCTACCGCAATGGCGAATCCGAATACTACTTAAACCGCACCGCCTGCCGCTTGAAGGACGTGGTCGACCTCTTCCGCGATACGGGCATCGGCAAAGAGGGATACTCCATCATCGGACAGGGGCGCATTGACGAAATCCTCTCCCGCAAGAGCGAGGATCGCCGGCAGGTGTTCGAGGAAGCAGCGGGCATCGTTAAGTTCAAGGCGCGCAAGGAAGAAGCGGACAAGAAATTGCAGCGGACGCTGGAAAATCTGGAGCGCGTCGATGATATTCTGGATGAGCTGACGAAGCGCGTGAAGCCGCTGGAAGAACAGAGCCGCAACGCCCGCGTGTATCTGGAACTGTCCACCGAATTGAAGGATTTGGACTTGAACCTTTTCCTGATTCGCTCCGACCGGGCGCGGGCGCGCTTGTCCGAACTGGAAAGCGAACTGCTGACTGTCCAGACGATTCTGGCGGACACGGAAAGCAACCTGACCGACAAGACCACCCGCCGCGACGAGACGCAGAACCGCATCGATCAGCTGGAAGAAGCCATCACGAAGGCGCGCACCGAACTGATGGAATGCGCCGAGCATGTGCACGAATCGCAGAAGAAACTCTCCGCCCTGCAAAGCCGCCGCGAGACGCGCAGCGAGAACCGGCAGCGCATCGTCCGCGAGCAGGAGGAAGCCCAGGAGCGGCTGGCGGAAATCGAGAAGGATCATGCGCGGATTCAGGCGGACGTGGAGAAGCAGCACAGCCTGATTGCCGACGCGGAGCAAATCCTCCGGGCGACGCAGGAAGCCGCCGAAAAGGCGCAGGCGAAGGAAAAGGAAGCGGACGCAGCGCTGGAAACGCAGAAAGCCGCTGTCATTGACCAAATGAATCGCCTGTCCGATGTGCGCAACGACAAGACGCGCCTGAACACGATGCAAGCGCAGATGGAAACGCGTTTGACGGAGATTGAAGAATCCGGAGGGGCACTGCAGGAGCAGAAAGCTGCCCTGCGGGAAGCCTTGACTGCCGTCGAAAAGCAGCTGGAAACAGAAAATCAGCATCAGCAGCAGTGTCAGGAGAAGCTGGCGCAGGCGCGGCAAGCGTCGGATGAGGCGGATACCGCGTATGCCAATTTGCGCGCGGATGTCGAAAAGCAATCCGCCGATATGCAGGCGGCGGCGAGCCGTCATAACGTCCTGACCGAAATGACGCGCGACATGGAAGGCTACAACATGGCGGTTCGCCGCGCGATGACCTACGCCAAGCAGCGCGGCTTGACGGGCGTCAAGGGCGTACTGGCGCAGCTGATGACCGTTCCGCAGGCGTACGAAACGGCGATTGACATGGCGCTGGGCGCGGCGCAGCAGAACATTGTCACCGACACCGAAGAGACGGCGAAGGAGCTGATTAACTACCTGCGCCAGAATCGGCTGGGGCGCGCGACGTTCCTGCCGATGAGCGCCATCCGCGGCAAAACGCTCTATGGCAATGAGCGCAATGCGTTGAAGCTGCCGGGCTGCCTCGGCGTGGCGAGCGAACTGGTGCAGTGCGCGCCGGAATATCGCGGCATTGTGGAAAATCTGCTGGGGCGCACGGTGATTGCCGACAACCTCGACCACGGCATTCCGATTATGCGCGCGGGCAATCATGCTTTCCGGCTGGTGACGCTGGAAGGCGACGTGATGCACTCCGGCGGCTCGATGACGGGCGGTTCGGCGCAGTCGAAGGTGTCCAACCTGCTCAGCCGCGAGCGTGAACTGAAGGAATTGACCGCGAAGCTGCAAACCGGGCGCGCGGAACTGGAAAAGTGCCGTCAGGAACTGACGCAGCGTCAGCAGACGGCGCAGGAGGAGCGGCAGAAGGTCAGCGACGCGGTGAACGCGCTGCATCAGCAGGAGATTGCCGTCGCCCGCGAACAGGCACGCCGCGAAAGCACGTTCGCTGACCTGAACGCGCACTTGCAGCGGATGCAGGAGACCGAGCAGGCGCGCGTGCAGCTGCACCAGTCGCTGGAGGATATTCGCCAGCAGCTGGAGAACATTGAGCATCAGCGCACGGGCGCGCAGGGCGACCAGAGCGCGATGGAGCAGAAGACCATCGAGATGCAGAACGCGCTCATCAAGGCACGCGCGGAAGCCAGCGCGGAAAACGACCGCCTGATGGTGCGCACGCTGCAATTGTCTGACCTGCGCCACGGCTTAAGCGACTTGGAGCGCGACGAAGCCCACGCGCAGCAGGATCAGGCGCAAATCCTCCGCGAACAGGAGCGCCGCGAACAGCTGCTGCACGAGATGGACGAACTGGACGCCATTGACGAGAACGACATGAAGCGCGAGGAAGCCGAATCCGCCCGCCGCCAGAAGGAGCAGCTGCGGCAGGAGAGCGCCGCGCAGGCCATCGAGCAGCGCCGCGCACAGGCGCAAAGTGACCTGCGCGACATCCTCAGCGACATGGAGAACCTGCACGAAGCCTACAACCGTGACAGCGAGAAGCTGCACAAGACCGAGCTGGCGAAGGCGCGCATCGAGGGCGACCAGAAGAATCTGCAAAACCGCATCTGGGACACCTACAAGCTGACCTACGCCGGGGCAGAGGAGTTCCGCCGCACGCCCTTCGACGAGAAGGAAAGCGACTGCCGCGCCGCCGAGCTGCAAGGGCAGATTCGCGCGCTGGGGACGGTCAACGTCGGAGCGGTGGAGGAATACGCCGAAACCAAGGCGCGCGTGGACGACCTGACCGCTCAGCAGCAGGACTTGAAGCGCGCGGAAATGGACTTGCGCGAACTCATCGAGCGGCTGCTGATTCAGATGCGTTCTACATTCGTCGAGAACTTCTCGAAGATGCAGGGGTACTTCGCCGAGACGTTCACGCGGCTGTTCGGCGGCGGTCACGCGGAACTGAAGTTGATGGATCCGGACGACCCGCTGAACTGCGGCATCGAGGTCAACGCCCAGCCGCCGGGAAAGAAATTGCAGCTCCTGTCGCTGCTCTCCGGCGGCGAACGCGCGCTGACGGCCATTGCGATTCTGTTCGCGATGCTGAAATTGAAGCCAACGCCGTTCTGCATTCTGGACGAGATTGAAGCCGCGCTGGATGACGCGAATATCGGGTATTACGCGGATTATTTGAAGGAATACTCGAAGGGAACGCAGTTTATCGTCGTGACGCACCGCAAGGGGACGATGGAGCGCTGCAACAGCCTGTTCGGGGTGGCGATGGAGGAACAGGGCGTGAGCCGGATGGTGTCGGTGTCGCTGCAGGACTATCAGGAGTAAGGGAAAACTGAAAGGGGTATCACGGCGGACAAATCCGCCTGATGAAAAGGAGGCTTTTTGCATGAGTGAAAACGAAAACAATCAGTATCGACTGCTGTCGCCTTGGGCGTATGTGGACTATGGCATCCTGTTCACGCTTCCGGTCATTGGCTGGATTCTCGCCATCGCCTTTGCGCTGAATGACGACAACCTGAACCGCCGCAACTTTGCGCGCGGTTACTGGTGCATGGTGCTGGTGGTGGTTATCCTGTCGATTGTCGGGATGGTGATGGGCGTGTCGATCATGGATGGGTTCAGCAGCTATCAGTATAACTACCGATATTGATGAGGGGCTTACCAGAAGCAAGGCTGCCTGCCGAGTGCGTGCAGTCTTTTTTGCTGCCCGGATGGCGCAAGCAGCGGAATCCTCTTGTGAGGTTCCACAACAATTTGGGATGCTTTTGTTAGGAATGCCAAAATTATATTATTCAAAAGAGAACGCTTGAGTTTTTTTGAGGGGAGGGTAGAATGAAAGTAAGGAATCACGAGGAAGGGAAATGACGTGGAAATTCAAAGAAAAAGGCTGAATCGGGCATTTATCGTGCTGGCGGTGGTGCTTCGGCTGCTGGGCTTGATTCACGGGGGTCTTCAGTGTTGACCGCTTCTACCTCGGCTACACGAAATTGGGCGTGTTGAAGCTGCTCACCGCGGGCGGCGTGGGCATTTGGGCGCTGATTGACTTCATCCGAATCGGCGTTGATTCGCTCCGCCCGGCGGATGGTTCGCCGTGGGTGGAGAAAACGCGCGACGAGAACATCCGCAGCATCGCTGCGAATATGCAGGCCATCGCCGAAAAGCTGGAGAAGCTGCAAGCGCAGAGCGTTCCGGCAGAAGCACCCAAGCCGGAAGCGGACGGCGAAAATCAGGAGACACACAAGGTGTCGCTGGAAAAATAACTTCCTAATGGCAATAACCGCAGGGCTGTCAGGCGCAGGACGCTTGGCAGCCTTTCGCGTGGGGAAAAATCCGCTTGCAAACTGCGCGAAAAACCAGTACAATAGAATCGTATCCCTGAATATCAGCATGAACGAGGTGCTTTTGATGCCTTTGTGGAAACGAACGCTGGCGGCGCTCCTGCTGGCGGTGATGATGATACTGCCCTTCGCATCGGCGGAGGATGCGGGGGAGGCCGTGCCGGATGACAGCGTGGAGTGGACGGAGGGCGCGGCGAACATCACGCGCGATTTGACCCTGAATGATGAGGGCGACGACGTGTCCGCCCTGCAAACCGCGCTGACGGATTTGTGCTATTACAGCGGCGACGTAACCGGGCGCTACGGCGAGGCGACCAAAACCGCGGTGGAGGATTTCCAGCGCGATTTTGCCCTTGCGGTGACGGGCATGGCGGACAAAGCGACGCAGGAAGCTATCTATGCGGCGGAGTATCGCCCGCTGCGGCTGGGATGCGTGGGCGAGGACGTGCGGCAGGCGCAGATTCGCCTGATGGCGCTGGGCTACTACACGGGCAAGATTTCCGGCCGCTATCTGCCCGCGACACAGGAAGCCATCCGCCTGTTCCAGACGGCGAACGCCCTGCCGATTACGGGCGAAGCGGATGTGCAGACGCTGGAACGCCTGTTCAGCGGTGATGCCATCAGCCGGGATTCGTCCGCCGCGGCGACGCCCACCCCGTCGCCCACGCCCGGAATGCACCTCTCAGATGAAACCACCACCCCGACGCCCGCGCCGACGGTGGCGTTCGTCAAGAAACTGCAATACAACAAGTCCAAGGGCGAAGAAGTTAAGCTCGTGCAGACCCGCCTGACGGAACTGGGGTACTATTCCGGCAACATCAGCGGCAATTTTCTGGGGCATACGCGCAACGCGGTGAAGGCATTCCAGCAGCAGAATGCGCTGAGCGTGGATGGCATCGTGGGCGAAAACACATGGAACGCGCTGTTCAACGACCCGGATGTGCGTGCCGCGACTGATGATCCGAAGCCTACGCCCGAACCGACGCCTGTGCCGTTTGCCATCACGGTGGACGTCAACAATCAGGTGACGACCGTCTACGGGCGCGACGAAAACGGCGATTACACCGTTGTTGTGCGGCAGATGCTCTGCTCCACTGGCACGCGCAAGAATCCGTCGGATATCGGCACATTCACACTCAACGGGCGTACGGCGCGCTGGTGCTACTTCCCGGAGTGGGGCAGCCACGCGCAGTACTGGACGCGCATCAACTCGTCCATTGCGTTCCATTCCGTCATTTACAACACGGTCAATACCATGGATTTATCGGTCAAGTCCTACAAGAACCTCGGCAAGCGCGCGTCGCACGGGTGCATTCGCCTGACCGTTGCGGATGCGAAGTGGATTTACAACAACTGCGGGGCAGGGACGGTCGTCACGATTCGCAACGATATGCCCGCTGACCCGGAACTCCGCGCCGCGCTGAAGCTGCCCTCGCTGAATACGAAGAACATGCTGCCCTACGTCACGCCGCAGCCGACCGCCGAGCCGGATTACCGCGCCGGGGCGATGCCGCCGCAGCCCTTCCGGACGCTGAAAGTGAACAGCTCCGGCGAGGATGTGTACTGGATGCAGCGGAAGCTGACGGATTTGGGGTACTATTCGGGCAAGTGCTCTGGCACGTTCCTGGCAGGTACGCAGAACGCGGTGAAGGCGTTCCAGAAGGCGAACAGTTTGTCTGCGACGGGGACGGCGGATGTCAAGACGCTGCATCTGCTGTATGCGGAGGAACTGTCAGCGACGCCCACGCCGGAGGTCGCGGCGGATGACCGCACGCCGGAGCCGCTGCCGACGCCGGCGGCGGGACAGTGAGATTCCCTGCGGGCGTAATACGATTTCCAGATTCACCTGCGCCATCTGCTTGCGCCTTTTCCCTTCTGGCGTCCGCTCATTCCACTTAGCGTAGCGCTGCTACGCTGCGTTTCATTCACGTTAGCCAGAATGAAAAATTCGCGGCGCATTCTTATCTGGAAATAGTATGAAATCCTGCGCGGCGAATTTGAAAATAGTATAAAAATAGAACGCGCTCGTCAGCGGAAAGGCTGGCGGGCGCGTTTGCATTTGCGCACAATTGACGATGCTTGAAAATTGTGCTATATTCCCCGGCGTGGCGCAGAAATCGACCGTTTTCTTGCTGTCGTGAACGCCGGGGGGCTGGTCGTCACTTTGCGTATGGCTGACCGCAGTATGTGCAGCGTGGCGCGTTGCCGCGTCGGCCGCTGTTCTTCGCGCCGCAGCCCGGGCAGATCCACTGCACGAATGTGCCCTCCGGCGTGTACAGCGCAACCGTGCGCGTCGCAGCGTTAATCTGCAGGTTTTGCAGGTATCCCGTGCCGATGAGCGATCTAAGCTGCTCAAGGGCTTTGCTCGAGGAGAGAACCGTGCCGAGCTGGTCAAAGGTCAGGCTTTTTTCGGTCAGCGGGAGCAGCGCGCCTGCGATACGGCGCGCGCAGGCTCTGCGGTATGCATGGCGAAGAATGCGAAAGACAGGCGTTATGAGCGCAGCGAATAGGAAAATACCCATCACGCCGGACAGCGTTTTCCCCTGCGAAAACATCGTTATCGTCGCGGAGACGGTCGCCGCCGCAAAAATGGCACAGACCAGCACAACGGGAATATCCGTTTTTTTCTTGGCGACAGCCTTTGCGCTCAAGTATGGATTGGTGATGTTTGTCATTGCGCGTCTACCGCCGCCTGACAGGTTTCAAATGCTTCGTAGGGATCGCCGCCGTTGAGTACCGCCACGATGCCGTCGCCGTAGTCTTCCATATAGCTGTGCGGCATGGCGAACAGGTAGAACAGCTCGTTCTCGCCGGGGAGAACGTCCTCCACCAGGTTGCAGGAGCGGCAGGAGATATAGAATTCGTCTCCATCCAGATCGAGGCGGAACTGCGCATAGTAGATCTCGTTGTTGACCAGCGTGGTGAACACGGCCATCTTTTCAAAGACCTCCCGGGTTCCGTGAATCGGCGCGTCCACGGACACGGACAGCATATCATCGTAGATATAAACGGTTATAAAGGCGTATTCCATCGAGTTATCGACGGAAAAGGGCACGGTGAAGGTATAGTCGTCATATTCATAGGGGAATTCATTTTCTTCCAGAAAATTCTTCACCAGACTGGCCATTTGATCCGCTTTGCTCATCGGAACAGAATCGGCGAAGGCCACGGAAAACATCAGCAGTGCGGTCAACAGGAAAACGATTATTTTCTTCATGGGGGAAAATCCTCCTCTTTTTGTTTGATCAATGAAAAAGAAATGACGGCCGCTCGTTCCGCGTAGCACAGCGCAGTGCTTCATTCAGAAACGGCATTATTTTGCGGATTCTTCCGGCGCAAAATGGATCAGCATAGAGCCAAAATAGTCCATATCGCAGCCTTTTTCCGTGGGCACGATGTACAGCGCCTGTGTGTAATAGTTGATGACAATGCCGTCGACCTCACCCGCTTCCGTGGGCGCTTTGCCAAAGACCCATGTGAGACCGGGAATATCCGCGCCTGCTATGACCAATTTGACGGTGCTGTCCTCATGGAAGAGAAGGGAATACTCATAATTGCCCAGCTGCGCGGCGGTCATGTTGTAGCCGCTTACATCCGCGTCGGTCATGACGTACTTCTTTTCCAGCATAATCTCGGCGCCGACGGCGGGTTCGGGCGTGACGGCGGGATTGAATTCCGCAGTTGGTTCAGCGGCCGCTTCGGGGGCATCGCCGGTACGCTCGTACCACAGCGTGAGGTCGCTCATTTCAAGGCTGAGCGTTCCATCCTCGCGCAGCGTGACGGCAGCCTCGCCGTTCAGGATGGAGATGAGCAGCGTGAAATTGTCCATGCGGCAGGACAGACCGTCCAGCGTCGTACCATGCAGGGTCAGGTCGCAGGTAGTGCCGTAAATAACCAGCGTATCCCCCGCCATTTCAGCGGCTTCAGCGGGCAGTGTGATGCCGTCCGCTGTGACGCGCGCAAGCGTCCAGAAGCCCCTGAAATCGTCGATAATGGCGCTTTCGTTGATGCTTGGGACGGCCGCGCTTGAGGCTTGCGGCTTCTCGCGGCTGAACGTCATGGTCACGTCGTCCATGGAAACCGTGAGGAGCGCGTCCTGCAGCGTGAACGATATGCCGTCCGCCATGAGCACGCCGTCCTGCATGGCGCAATGGATGCTGTCCACGTCGCCGTTCGTGTTCATTTCAGCCGCACCGTCCGCGCCGAGGGTGAAGGTCACATCCAGCCCCATGTCAGCCAGCGGATAGGGTGTGCCCCCTATCTCCATGCGCACGCCGTACCACACGCCCAGATAGTCATCGGGAATGCCAGCGTTCTGCGCAACAGGTTCGGGAATGGGGGTGGGCTCAGGCGCAATTTCGGGTTCAGCCGCGACGAACGTGCCGGACTGCGCGGGCGCGGCGGTTTCAACGCTTGCATCCAGCTTCAGGGTGGGGAGCAGCGCGGGCAAATCGGGCAGCGTGGGCTTCGCGTGGGCGCATGGTTCGGTGATTACGGTAACTTCGCTTCGGTTTTCGCTCCAGCTCTGGCAATTCTGAGCGTGCCTGAGGTTTTCTCCACTCATGCCTTCGGGCACGCGCACGGTCAGCTTGGGCGCGACGTTCATCATCAGTCCCATGGGGGACGCGGTCAAATCGCAGCCGTCGAAGCAGATTTCGGCAAGGTTCGGGCAGTTGATGATGCAGTTTTCGCCGAAGTCCTTCATCTTGCTGGTGAAGTGCAGGCTGGTCAGGTTCTTGCATTCAGTAAACGCGCCGTATTCCACACGCTCCGCATCGGCGACGAAGGAACTGAGACCGGCAAAATTGAACGCCTGCTGGCCGATCCTTATGAGATGCTCGCCAAAGTACAGGTTGCCCAGCGGTCCCGCGCTGTCGAAGGCGTAGTTGTCGATTTCGCGCACGCCGTTGACGAAGATTACGTTGTTCAGGCTACGGCAGAGCATAAACTGATTGCCGCCGGTGCTCTCCAGGGGCGCGTAGCAGACGAAGGTCTCCAGCTGCTGGCAGTAGGCGAGCATCATGTCCGGCAGCTCTTTGATTGTTTCGGGCAGCACCAGCGTGCGCAGGCGCACCCACTCGGTACGGTCACTCGTCACGGAGGAATCTGTATAGTCATGGCACGCGTCAAAGGCGTTGTAGTTTTTGAAGCCTACCACGGTTACGCCGTTGATTTCGCGCGGCACGACCACATCCACGTCGGTTCCGATGTAGGCGGCGATCAGACCGGTATCCGGATCAAACTCAAAGTTCTCGGCGGGAGTTGGCTCGAAGGGCATCTTTACGAATTTGCTTACTTCGCCCTCGCGCAGCATGGGGTCGTACCACGGGCGCTGGAGCGTCTCGTTCCACGCGGCAAGCTGCTCATCGGTCGCGTCGGCGGGCAGACGCAGCTCGACGCTCGTGCCCTCGACGGCGGAAAGCGGGAAACTGCCGGCGGTGGGGATGACCATCTTCGTCAGCTTTGTGTTCGCGAAGGCTCTCTCGCCCACGGAAGCGGCCGCGTTCAGGCGCACGCGCTCCAGCGCGGAGCCTTCAAACGCGCCCGCGCCAATGGCGGTCACGTTCTGTATTTCGGCACTTGTCAGCGCGGTGTTGGCAAACGCGCCCGCGCCGATGGCGGTCACGTTCTGCATTTCGGCACTTGTCAGCGCGGTATTGGCAAACGCGTTCTCGCCGATTTCGGTCACGCCCGCGCCCAGCGTGAGCACGGTCACGCCGCTGCCTTCAAACATATGCGCCGGAATTGCGCCGAATTCGACGGTCACGTCGCTCAAAGCGGGCAGATTTGCAAACACGCCTGCGGGGATGATCGCCGGATCGCACTGAATCACCAGCTTTTTCAGCCCTGTCAGCCCGTCGAGCGCGCCTTCGCCGATGGTGGTCAGCGAGTCGGGCAGGGTCAGTGCTTCCAGCTGCGTGCAGCCCGCGAACGCCCGCGCGCCGATGGTGGTCACGGAGTCGAACAGGTCCACATTCCGGAGGGAACTGTTCATGAAGGCTTCCGCGCCGATGGTGGTGAATTCGTCGTTGTGGGCGACGGAGAAGTATTCGATGGTCTGACTGCCCTTGAACACACCGTCGCCCAGACCGACCACCGCCTCCTTTGAAACGGTGAGATGGGGGTGAATGCGCGTCCTTGTGCCGGTGTATTCGGTCAACACGCGGTTTTCGTACCGATACGCGCCCTTCTCAGGCGATTGGGCAGTCGGATCCTGCGCGCGCCACACGCGGCAGGGAAGCCCCAGCGCGTCCACATACGCCTGCCACTGCTGCATCTCCTGACGAGTGCCGTGCGCGTTCAGGTCGATGTCGTACAGATAATCGCAGCCCGCGAAGACGTCCTCGCCCAGCGTGGGCGCGGTCAGGCTTTCCAGAACGATGTACTGAATGTTGTAGTCGCCCTTGAAGGCGCGGGAGCCAATTGACTCAAGCGTCGAGGGCAGATAGAGATTGCCACCCATGTTGCTGCAGGATTCAAACGCGCTTTCGCCGATGGTTTTAAGCCCCTCGGGCAGCGTCAGAAAGCCTTTGATGCCGGCAAAATAGAAGGCGTATGCGCCGATATGTTCCAGCCCCTCAGGCAGCTCCAGAATGCTGCTCTTGTAGGCGTTGTAAAACGCGCTGTCGCCGATGAACTTCAGCGTGGAGGGGAAGTGAACGCGGGCCAGCGTTTCGCAGTTATAAAACGCGCGATCGCCGATGGTTTCCAGTCCTTCAGGCAGTTTCAGCAGCGCCAGATAGGTGTGGTGCGCGAACGCCTCGGGACCGATGGCCTTTACCGGCGCGCCGCCGATGGTTTCGGGGATGGCCAGATAAGTGGCGTAGCCGTTGTAGGAGGTAATCGTGCCGGTGGAAGCGTCGAAATCGAACTCCGATTCCACATAGCCGTTGTTCTCCACAATCACGGCGTTTTTGCCGCTGGGCTGGACGCTTACTTCACTGCCGGCATTTTCAAACGCCGCTATATAGGCATCCAGCTGGTCGTCCGGGACGTAAGCCGTCGCGTCCTCAGGCAGAAGGCTGAAGCAGTCAATGTCGATTGCAGGGCATACACCCTCAAAGGTAATCTTGCGCAGCGAGTCGCAGTATCTGAATGAAGTGTCGCCGATATAGCGCACGCCTGCGGGAATGGTAACTTCCGTCAGCGCCGTGCAGCTGAAGAAGTTCATGCGGTTGATGACCACAAGGCTCTGGGGCAGGGAAACGCGGGTCAGGTTGTCGCATGTGCTGATGGCGTTGCTTCGAAGCTCCAGCACGGTTTCGGGCAATGTCAGCGAGGTGATGGTTTCCCCGCGGAACACGCTGACACCGATCACATCCACCGTGAAACCGTCCAATTCGCCGGGCACAACCACGTCGCCGCCCGCGCCGTTATAGCCGCGGAGTATGCAGTAGTTCGCGTCATAATTCCAGTCGGCAGCTTCGCCCGACGCCGTGACGCAGGTCACCAGCATCAGCAGGAAAAGAACCAGGCATAGCTTTCTTTTCATGAATTGATTCCTCCATTTCTTCATCAATCATATTATTAGAAGACAAACGTGTTAAATCCGTTTTCCTCCATCAGTTGCGCAAAAAATGTTTGATTGCCGAAGCCTTTTCGCAGCACCCCTTGGGATCGTCTTTTCATGGCGGTCGCTCCTTTCTCACAGCGCATCCAGCGCGGCAGTCAGATAGGCGTGGGTAACGGAAGCATAGAGGAAAGCATCGATCAATCGATCCTGCCGGACAATCATCACCCGGTGCGCCAATTCCGGATCGACGTTTTCATCACACAGCAGCACGAATTTGCAGTTCGGCATTACCTTGCGTACGCACGCGATCAGCTTCAGTCGATTTTCCAGCGTGTAGGCGGGAAGACGGCTGACCTCCATCAGCAGAATATCCGCCTGCATGGCCCGGCAGAGTGAGAAGGTATCGCTGGTTTTTCCGGGCAGAACCTGCTCCACGCGGAACTCTCCTGTTTCCGCAAGCGTCCGTGCGACGGCCTCTGATAAAAGCATGTTTTGCATACTGACAACGATGCTTCTCATAGAACTCCCCCCTTATACGTTAAGAATAGCAGAAATGAAAGTGCTGCACATCAACCAAATGGCTATTTTTCGCACCAAACAAAAAGATGCTTCACGGAATCTGGGGAGAAAGAGCAGCTTGGGGGCGCGTCTGCGGACGCGCAAAGTTACTGGCAGGGACGCTTCGCTGCCTGCGCCTTTGTTGAGTGTGTTTAAGATGCTGGTCGCCCGCGGAACAGTTGGGGCGTTGCCCCAAACCCCACAAGGGACGCTGTCCCTTGACCCTGCAAGGGGCAATTGCCCCTTGACCCCTTTTCGCGATTGAGTTGGTCGCGCTTTCATGCTCCT
>OJLA01000133.1_pt1 | contig 70839 bp, 61 predicted proteins | sample 1596611 | NCBI WGS metagenome assembly OJLA01 (sample SAMEA4350168, study PRJEB24818) | metagenome | biome: human; feature: gut; material: faeces | place: Denmark | collected 2013-09
TACAGCTTCCTTCAGATTCCACCTCACGGTGGACACCCTTGCTGTTCGGCTATACACTTCCCACTATCTGGGCGTGTTCGGGACTTACACCCGTTAGAGCGCGCCCATGGCGCGCAAACAAAGCAAAGGAAGTCTGTCGAAGACTTCCTTTGTATGTATTCTAAATCACATTTTACCAGTCAGAGCCCCAGTCATCGTATCCTGAGTCCCAACTGTCATTGGAATCCCATCCGGAATCCCAGCTGTCATCGTCCCAGTCACTGTCATAACTGCTGTCATCATAGGTACTGTAGTAAGAAGAATCCTGAAAATTATCATATTCCGCACCGCTGTCATAGCTGTAGGAATCATAGTAACTCTCGTAATCACTTTCCATCCAGGATTCATCCGGTGCATAGCGCCAGGAATCATTCTCCCATTCGTACCAGTTCCCATGATAATAGTAATAGTTCTGATCCTCATAGGTGTAATAGCCGTTATCCGGTCTGTTGTCAATCTGCCAGATAGAATAGGCGCCTGTAAAAATCGCCACCAGAGACAATGCTGCCATGATCAGGCAGAAAATTGTCAGAACCGTTTTTTCTATCTTTTTGCTCCGGGCTCTTTTCTTATTATAGGCGGTGTAATCTTTGGTTGGGCGGCTGGCAGGTGCCGCAGTTTTCGGCTGCTGATGTGCCTTCTGTACAGCTACTCTTTCCTTCATCTTCTGGTAAAGTTCGTTGACCGCATAGGCTTCATCGGTTCCCTTGTAACGTACTGCCCGGGTACCGTCCTCTTTATTCTTATAGACTACGAAGGTGCCATCGGTCTCATCCTTGTAAATACCGAAGGCTTTCGCGCCCTTGTAATCCTCTCCGATAAAGGTCCGCATGTCCTGTAGCGGAAGATTCATCTCCTTCGCCCAGGCTTTCAGTTCCTCGATTGTCTGTGGTACACCGTTGGCATGGCGGTTGTAATTGTTGTTGACACCGCCACAGTTCGGGCAGACCTGATCAAAATCGTTGATCCAGCTGCCACACCAGTCGCATTTTATCTTCATGTTCCCCTCCTGAAAATACACGTTGCAATAGTTTCTGTTTTATTGTACCACGTTCTGCACCTGCTGCCAACCTAGGAAATTGCCAATAAAATGCGGCTTTCTCTGAGGGTCTTGCTCTGGTCGTAATCATACTCTATGGTCTGGATACTGACATCCGGAAAACGGGCATGCAGCCGCTGCAAAATCCCCCGCTCGCAGACATGACTGACCAGACATCCGAATGGATGCAGGATCAGCACACTGCCACAGCCTTTTTCCACATATTGTATCACCTCTGCGGCAATCAGCCAGCCGTCACCGGTATTGCAGCCCTCCGCCAGAATCCCCTGCACTTTCTCCTTCAGTTCTGGGAACGGCAGATCCGTCTGGAACCGGTCTGTCTCCCCGATCACCGTAAGCAGATGTTTTTGTGCCTCACACAACCGGTGGAGCACAAAGGCACAGGCTTTCGCCATGATGGGATTGTGCTGGTACTTTTCTGCCTTATACCGCTCTGTATCCACCAAATACAGACAGTAGTTGACGAAACCACCACTGTAAGGCTCCATTCCCTGCCGGAGCAGAAAACTTTCGATATCATCATTTCCCAGTTTCGAATATTTCATATAGATCTCACCGGTGATGCCAACTCTCTTTTTCTTCCCGGGTTTCACCGGTACCTTCGAAAATGCTTCGCAGGCATACCGGTAATTCTTCTCTCTGGTGTGCCGTCCGTTCCTGTGTCTCCGAATGCTCTCGCACAGTTTCTTTTCCACCTGACTGCGGATGCGGTCCGTCTCTCCCGGATTCTGTTCGTAGGGCTTCACCTGCTGGTACAGGCACATGATCAGATCGCCATAGCATCCGGCAGCAATCCCACCGGACAACAGTGACGGAGTAATGCGAAAGCCTGTATGTTTTTCTTCTCCCATGAGGTTCAGGGAGATTACGGGAATCTGGGCATACTCCAGCTGTCCCTGCTCTACCATGCGGTACAGCACTCTCTGGAGCAGATTGTAGATATTTCCGGCCCTGCAGGCACCGCCCGCCTGGGGCTCCATGAAGGTGATCTCCTCCGGATCCCGTTCCCCGCTTTCCAGATATTCCAGGAACTGTGCAAGGATCAATACCGTCGGATAGCAATAGTCGTTACTGATATAGCGAAGTGCCAGAGTGCGGTCCTTCACCGGGTTCTTTAAAGTCTCGAAGGAATACCCCTCCGCCCGGAATGCCGCCTCCAAAAATACATTCGTGTACTCCAGCATCTCGCACAGCAGGATCGTACGGGTCTTCTTGTCATGACGTGTGAAATTTTTACATACTCTGTGCAGTTCCTCCATACGTTTTCCTCATCTGACCGGGTTGGTTTGTGTCCGAACATAAATTTACTATTTTATATTGTAAGCTGAATCGTTGGCCCGTGCAAGTGTACATCTGGTGTATTCTGGTTGTCTACCATCGTCTGCAAACTTTCAGGCACACAAAAAAAGTGGAAACCTTGTATTTTCAAGGTTTCCACGCTTTTCAAAAGAGCTGCTGACGGGAATCGGACCCGTGACCTCCGCACTACCAATGCGACGCTCTACCGACTGAGCCACAGCAGCATCACGTGACTGCTAACGCAATCACCGTGTTACATTTTATCAAAGGTATCTCACTTTGTCAATAGAATTATTTTAAATTATATATTTTTTTTGCACAATTCATTCATTATGCTTTCGGTAACCAGTCTGCGCATCTCTTCTGGGGGCATATCATCACCGATATGGTGGCACTGGTACATCAGATAGGAAATCATCCGAGCTAACAGCGCATTGGTAATATAAGACAGCGGAATGTCCTCCCGCAGTTCTCCTTTCGCCCGTGCACTGTCTATGATCTGGCGGACCAAAAGATCCACGGGCCCGTTTTCCTTCTGTTCCGCTATCCGTTGCCGCAGAAGATTTCCCTCCTTGGAATGATCCGTCAGCAGATGCAGAAACGCCATGATGGCATCCACACACTGGGAATGTTCTTCCACCAGCAAAAGCATTCTGTGGATCTGGGTCTCCAGATCCGGACAGGTCTGAATCTGATGGGAAGCCTGCTCCGTTACTGTACGGATTTCATACAACAGGGCACAGACAATGATCTCTTCCTTGGAATCAAAATATTCATAAGCAGTTCCCTTGCCAATGCCCGCCAGCCCGGTGATCATGGACACGCTCATTTCCGAGATATCCTTGTCCTCCCGCAAAAGTGTGCTGACGGCCCGGTACATGGCGGTCACCTTGGGAGGCACCTGGTTCGGTGCCTCCAATCCGGTTATTTTACTCATTTTCCGCATCCCCCGTTTTTCCAGATCTTTGAGATTTTGCCAGCTTCTTAGCCGCTCTTCTCTCCTGTCTGCTCCGCTTATCGAAGATCAGATAGAAGGTCGGGATCAGGATCAGGGTCAGGATCGTGGAAGCCGTCAGACCGCCGATGATAACCAGTGCCATTCCCTGCATCATGACACCGTTATCGCCCAGTCCCAGTCCCATGGGGATCATGGACAGGATCGTTGTCAATGTCGTCATTAGGATAGGACGCAGACGGGTACTTCCGGAAGCCACCAGCGCATCCTCAGTGGACATTCCCTCTTCCCGCAGCATATTTGCGGAATCCACGAACAGAATACCGTTATTTACCACAATACCCATCAACATCAGAAATCCCATCAGGGATACCATACTAATGGTACTTTGCGTAATGAACAACAGCAGGAAGGATCCGATCAGTGCAAAAGGAATACACATCATGACCATGAAGGAGAATCTGGGGGATTCAAACTGCATTGCCATCACCAGGAATACCAGGAATGTAGCTACCAGAATTGCCTGCAACAATGCCTGCAACTCATCGTTCATCATTCCAGTCATCATACTGTCTGCCGGGGTTACAGAATCCGGGAATACCGTGTGATCCACCAGATCGTTGATAGCATTCTGGGCATCAAATATCTTCTCGGAGGTCATAGTGGACGTCACGCTGACCTGATACAGACCGTCCTGCTTCATGATGGTCTCCTGACTCTGTGCGTAATTGATCTCTGCAATATCTCTTAACGGTACCACGGTGCCAAAAGAAGTATCCAGTCCCAGATCCATCAGCAGGTTCAGATCATCATAGCTTCCTTCCGGATATTCCAGCCATACCGCATACTCCGAACCATCATTGGTGATCGTCAACGGATTCATCCCGCTTAATACATTATGGATAGTCATGCCGACCTGAATGGGTGTCAGTCCGTACTGCATTGCCTTGAGAGGATCTACCACTACCTTGGCCAACGTCGTAGAGTTGACCAGAGAGTTTTCTGTCTTTACGACACCGTCAATCTTCTCGATCTCTGCCTGCAGGTCTTCTGCGGCCTGTGCCAGTTCTGCCCTGTCATTACCCTGTAAATCGATCTCATAGCTGCTGGTGCTCATCATGGAGCTCATACTGCTGCCGGAAGATGTTACCGTAACATCCATATCCGTCATACCGGCTGCAATCTCATTCCATTTATCTACTATCTGTGCTGTAGTCAGGGTTCTCTTCTTGATGAGATCTGCGGTAAGGGTTGCACTGGAGCCGCTGATGGATACGGAATAGAATTCCACATCCGGTTCCTCTTCAGCGATCTGTTCCCACAGCTTCAGTGCTTCATCCTCTTTTTCCAGTGTGGTACCGGAACGGAAATTCACCGTAACCGCCACGACTCCTTCATCCGCTGCAGGAATCAGCTCCATGTCCAGCGTTCCTGCCAGCAGAACCGTGCCGATCATCAGAGCCACAGCCACACCAACGACAGTCTTTCTGCGCTTCATCAGCTTCCGCAGGATCTTCTGATACCATGTGGTAAATTTCTTCAACAGCTTATCGATGGGCAGATTTTCTTTTTCCTTCGGTTTAAATACTGTGTAGAACAACGGTACCAGCATCATAGCTGCGATCAGGGATGCCAGCATGGCAAATACAATGGTGAATCCCAGCTGCTCAAACATCTGTCCGGACAGGCCCTTCATAGTGGCCAGCGGCAGATATACCACGATGGTGGTGATGGTGGAAGCGATAATAGAAGCCGTCACTTCCTTCGTTCCCTCTAAGGCTGCCTGTTTCAGATCCGGTGTACTCTTCTGTCTTCGGAAACAGCTCTCGATCACAACGATGGAAGCGTCTACCATCATACCGATGGCAATAACCAGAGATCCCAGTGTTACAATGTTCATGGAGAATCCCATCATGCTCATAAGGATCAGAGTCAGGAACAGGGAAATGGGCATGGAGGCTCCGACGATCAGGCTGGCCTTGAAATCGCCAAAGAATAGGAACAGCACCGCCATGGTCAATACAACACCCAATAACAGGGTCTCGGCTACACTGGTCAGGGAGCTGATAATGGAGGAACTGGCATCATAAGTAACTTCAAATTCGATGGCCGGGTTCTCCGCCTGGATCTGTTGTAATTTTTCCTTCACATCCTTGCAGGCATTTACCGTACCGGCACTACTTTTGTTCTTAATGCCGATGCTGACATTGTCCTGTCCGTTGTAACGGCTGATACTGGTGGCATCCTTGGATGCCGTAGTAACATTTGCAATGTCCTGCAAAGTAATGACCTGTCCCTTGGTGGTCATCAGTGGCATCTCACGCAGCTTCTGTACGGTATTGTACTCCATGGACGTCGCCACGCTGATGTCCTGACTGCCCTGGGTCACGCTGCCTGCAGGATAAGTAAAGTCTACGGTTCCCAGCATCTGTGCCACCGTGGACATGTTCAGACCGTACTGCTTCATCAGGGTCTCATTGAGTTCTACTTTGATATAATCCTCGGAACCACCGGTGACGGATACCTGTGCCACACTGGACAGGGATTCCAGCTCCGGAACCACAGCTTCGTTGACTACTTTTAACAGGTCCACATCACCCTTTTCCACCGCAGAGATCGTCATGACATCCATACTGTTCATGTTCATTTCGATGATAGTAGGCTGATCCACGTCATCCGGCAGACTCAACTTTGCAGTCTCCATGGCGGCACGCAGATCATTGTGGCATTCATCAATATCCACACCATATTCATAGGTGAACAAGACCATACAATAATTTTCAAAGGAATAGGAATTCACGGAATCCACACCGCTCAGGGTGGAACCGGAATCTTCAATAACGGATGCCACGAGTTCATCCACGCTCTCCGGGTCTGCGCCGGGATAGGTAGCCATGACAATGAGCATGGGCATCTCAATGTCGGGCGTCAGTTCCATCTTGAAACCAAAAATGGAGCTGATGCCGAATACTGCCAGTGCCAGGATCACAAGGAAACAGGACACCGGTCTTTTCAGAGCTAGCTTTGTCAAATTCATTCTGCTGCCTCCCCTACTCTTCTGCCTTCACCGGTGCGGTGACTTCCACACCGTTCATCAGCTTGGGAGACCAGCTGGTGATCACGGTATCTCCGGGCTGTATTCCCTCAGTAACAGAAATCTGTGTATCATCAAACAGATCTGTGGTCACATAGGTCTTCACGGCCTTGCCGTCCACACTTAAGTATACATAAGAACCGATATTATCATAGTACACTGCATCATAAGGGATCAGCACCGCACTGTCGTTCGTATGATAGGTATCGGTAGTCAGCTTCACGGATACACCGCTGGGCAGATCGCTGCCATTGGCATTTACCGCTGCCTTGATCTGGAACAGGCCGGTCTGCTGATTCACTGCCACACCGATTTCGGTGATGCTGCCGGCGTAGCTGGTGGTTCCCCGCTCCACGGTCACTTCCTGCCCCATGGTCAGTGTATTTTTCACAGCTTCGCTGACCTGAAAAGTCACGGTCATCATATTTTCATTGGCAATGGTGTACGCAGGATTGCTGCTTCCGGCAATGCCGTTGACTTCCACTCCCTTGCTCTGGATTGTACCGGAGATGGGAGCCTTGACAGTGTAGTAGGATAATGCCAGTTCCGCACTTTCCACGCCCACATTTGCCAGCTGTTCACTGGTGGACAGTTGCTTCTTCGTATCCTCCAGTGCCTGTCCCTGGGACAATGCCTGGGAACGATCCACAATATTCATGCTGCTCTTTGCTGCATTGTAAGCGGATTCCGCCTGCTGTAATCCGGCCACCAGAGAATTTCTGCTGGACTCCAGCTGTTTCTTCGTTCCTTTCAGTGTCTCGATCTGCGTCTTCATCTGCACAACACTTGACGCATTTCCGCCGCTCACACTGGATGACGCTGCTTTTATGGCATTCTCCAGCTGTGTAATATTTGCATTGCATGCGTCGATCTGATCTGAAAGATCATCATAGTTCTGGTCATAGGCATTTTTCGCCTGGACATACGCGATCTGTGCCTGATCACACCCGGACTGTGCCTGCACTCTGCTGCTATCCATCTGGATATTGGCGGATTCCTGCTGTGTGGTCAGGGCACTGTCTGCCTGTTGCCTTACATTGGCCGCACTGAGCTGTGCCTGTTCTAACTGCAGTTTTGCTGCAGAGTCATCGATTTTGAACAAAACATCCCCGGCATTGACCTGATCTCCCACCTCAAAATAAGTATCCGTCACTGTACCGGAAGCAAAGGGAATGACATAGACCATCTCCTGGGGAGAAACCGTTCCCACAAAGCTGTTCTGCAAGGTCAGTTTTCCGGTCTGGGCCTGCTTCATATCCACGACTACCGCAGAAGTCTCCACAGCATCCTGTGCCCCATTGCTGCCGCAGCCTCCGAGCAACAGACTGCCTCCCATCAACAACGCCATTCCGACACTGCAATTTCTTTTCCATGTATTGTGCATGATCTTTTCGCCTTTCTGAAATATGTGTAACTATTCAGAGCCAATGGGCGAAAGTAACCACCGAAAGTAACCACCATGAGCAAATAACATGCAGGCATGTTATTCAGTACAGCCTCGCAGAGGCGGTTTTGCGAATGTGGTTCTGAATAGTTATGAATATGTATTTGCTTTATTAACCGACCGGCCGGTCGGTCAGCATTTGCAGTATACTCCTATGCCGGGTTTTAAGTCAATATTCCAACTCTGCAGATTCTATTAAAAAACTATAAAAAACACATTCCTGAAAAATTTTTTCAAGAATGTGTTCTCTTCTCTCATTATTTTGCATCACACCAGTCTCCGGATTTTGCTCTTCAGACGCTGTAAGGCATTGTCCGTAGACTTTTCGTCTCTTCCCAGCACCTTGGCGATCTGGGTATAGCTCATTCCCGTCAGGTACAAATCCAGCACCTGTTTTTCAAAGCTGCTGAGTTCTGTCTCAATAGCTCTCTCCAGATCTTCCACCCGCTCCTTGTCCAGGAACAGTTCCTCCGGACTCATCTGGGTTCTGGCCGCCAGAGCCTCAATAAGATTTTTCTCCTCATTGTCCGTGCCCTCGCTGCTTCGCTCATACAGAGATACATAGCTGTTGAGCGGTGAGTGCTTCAGGCGCTTGGAAGCCTGCACTGCCGTGTACATCTGTCTGCTGATACACAGATCTGCAAAGGTATAAAAGCTGGCATCTCTGCCGCAGTCATAATCCCGCACTGCCTTGAACAGCCCGATCATCCCTTCCTGGATCAGATCTTCGCTGTCTCCGCCCAGAATATACATGGATTTTGCCTTGCTTCGCACCAGATTTTTATACTTGTCGCAGATGTAATCCATCACCTGTCTGTCACCTTCCCGCAGCTGGTCGATGAGTTCTTCATCCGTCATCTCTTCATATTTGAAATGCTCTGCCATGCTTTCCCCTTTTTTTCCACTCCTATATTACGCCTGTAATCTCTGACGCACGATCTCATAAGCCAGTACGCCTGTTGCCACGGAAGCATTGAGGGAATCGATATCCCCCTTCATGGGAATGGATGCCACCATATCGCATTTTTCCTTCACCAGACGTCCTACGCCCTCACCTTCATTGCCGATGACCAGACCAATGGGGCCTTTGAGATTCAGATCATACATGGTGGTACCGCCCATATCGGCGCACACGAACCACAGTCCTTCCTTTTTCAGTTCTTCAATGGTCTTGGCCAGATTCGTCACCTTTGCTACCGGCGTATAGTTCAGCGCTCCCGCGGAGGTTCTGGCTACCGTCGCGGTCAGTCCTGCTGCGCGGTTCTTCGGAATGATGACACCGTGGGCTCCTGCCAGATTGGCGGTACGGATGATAGCTCCCAGATTGTGTGGATCCTCGATATTATCCAGCAGGAAAATAAAAGGCGGCTCGCCCTTTTTTCTTGCTGCTTCCAGAATATCGTCCACCTCTGCATACTCGTAAGCGGCCGCATAGGCGATAACTCCCTGATGCTTTCCGGTCTCGGATAATTGATCCAGACGCTCCTTAGTCACATATTTTACTAACGTGTCATGTTTTTTTGCTTCTCTTTTAATAGTCATCATGGGGCCATCCTGACAGCCATCCAGAATAAACAGCTTGTCAATGGGTTTGCCCGCACGATAGGCCTCGATCACGGCATTTCTGCCTTCTATGGTAAATTCCTGATATCCCATGTTTGTCCTTTCTATTGTGAATTTTTATTACAGTTCCATGCCTGCCAGACGGATGCCGTCTTTGATCAACTGCAGCATCCGGTCGATCTGTCCCGTCAGGTACAGATAGCCCATCAGTGCTTCAAAACCGGTAGCTCTGCGGTAATCTGCCACGGAAGCGTTTTTCGCGGTGGTGTATGATTTGGCGTTGCGTCCTCTGCGGTACACCGCTTCCTCTTCCTCCGTCAGTTCCGGAAGCAGTGCCTCGATCATGGCAGACTGCGCCGGTGCCTTTACATAACGTGTCGTCTTTTTATGCAGATCATTGGCGGAACGGTTAGCTCTCTCCACCACCACGCTGCGGATCACCAGCTCATAAATCCCGTCTCCGATATAGGCCAGTGTCAGCGGAGAATACGCCCGGACATCCTGTCCTTCGCAGGCAAATGCTTCCTTTATTTTCGTAAGAAGGGTTATGCTCTCTTCCATTTTACACCCTCTCTGGTATCTTCCAGCACAATGCCTTTGGCTAACAGCTCGTCACGGATCTCGTCGGCTCTTGCGAAATTCTTCGCCTTTCTGGCTGCCTGACGCTCTTCAATCAGTGCCTCGATATCGCTGTCCAACATTTCCGCTTTCTTGTCTACGATCAGTCCACAGATATCGGACAGAGTCACGATTTCCTGTTTCAGAGCCTCCAGAAATGCCTTGCTGCTGTCTGCTTTCGCATTGGAGTTGACGAATTTTACCAGCTCGAAGATAGCTGCCAACGCATCCGCAGTGTTGAAATCATCGTCCATAGCTTCATCGAATTTGGTCTCAAAGCCCTGTGCCTCGGTAACTAACTGCTTCTCTTCTTCGGACATTTCGGCATCTGCTGCCTTTTCCAGCAGGAACTTCAGGTTATCCACGCTGGTAACGATTCTCTCGTAGCCGTTCTTTGCTGCTTCCATCAGATCGGCACTGAAATTCAGCGGGCTTCTGTAATGTGCGGACAGCATGAAGAAACGAAGTACCTGCAGATCATATTTTTCGGAGATCTCACGAACAGTAAAGAAGTTGCCCAGAGACTTGGACATCTTGCGGTTGTCAATGTTCAGGAATGCATTGTGCATCCAGTATCTTGCAAAAGGCTTGTCATTGGCAGCCTCGGACTGTGCGATTTCATTCTCGTGATGAGGGAAGATCAGATCTTCGCCACCGGCATGAATATCTATCTCCTCACCCAGATAACGCTTACTCATAACAGAGCACTCGATGTGCCAGCCGGGACGGCCCTGACACCAGCAGGAATCCCAGTAAGGCTCGCCTTCTTTCTTCGGCTTCCACAATACGAAATCCAGGGGATCTTCCTTCTGATCTTCACCGGAGACTAACAGGGAACGGTTACCGCCCTGCAGATCGTCCAGGTTCTTGTGAGACAACTTGCCGTAGCCCTTGAAGCTTCTGGTGCGGAAATACACCGTACCATCCGCTGCGGGATACGCATGCCCCTTGTCGATCAGAGTCTGGATCATATCCAGCATGCCGCCGATCTCCTCGGTAGCCTTAGGGTTCTTGGTAGCGGGCTTGATATTCATTCCCTCCATGTCTTTTTTGCACTCTGCGATATAGCGCTCGGAGATCACGCTGGGCTCCACACCCTCTTCATTGGCCTTCTTGATGATCTTGTCATCCACGTCTGTGAAGTTGGATACATAGTTTACTTCGTAACCCTTGTATTCCATGTAACGGCGCACCGTATCAAATACGATCATGGGGCGGGCATTGCCGATGTGGATCAGGTTGTATACGGTAGGCCCGCAGACATACATTTTTACCTTTCCCGGCTCCAGGGGCTTAAATTCTTCTTTTCTCTTGCTTAAAGTGTTGTAGATTTGAATACTCATGATTTATCCTTTCCTGTCTTAACTGTATTATCAGTTTTCGCTTCTTCGCTCATTACCACCAGCCTGCGCAGCTGTTTCAGTTCATCTTCCATCTCCAGCACGCGGTTGGTCAGTTCGGAGTTCTCACGCTGCAATACCGTGATATCTTCCCGCACCGGATCGGGGAGATCTGTCTGGTTCATGGTCTCCTGGGGGAGGCTTGCGTTGTTACGCTTTACTACGCGTCCCGGTACACCCACGACCGTGGATCCGGAGGGCACTTCACTTAAGACCACGCTTCCGGCACCGATCTTCGAATTATCTCCGATGGTAAAGGAACCCAGTACTTTCGCACCCGCACTGATCATGACGTTGTTGCCGATGGTCGGATGACGCTTGCCGTGCTCCTTGCCGGTTCCTCCCAGTGTCACTCCCTGATACAGGGTCACATTATCGCCGATAATGGTAGTCTCACCAATGATGACACCGTTGCCGTGATCAATGAAAAATCCCTTGCCGATCTGCGCGCCGGGATGGATCTCAATGCCCGTCTTACGTACACCACGCTGGGAAATATATCTGGCCCAGAAATAATGCCCGCTCACATATAGCTTGTGAGCCAGTCGGTAATGGATCATGACCTTGAAACTGGGATACAAAAGTACCTCCATGGAAGAATGGATCGCCGGGTCACGCTCCCTGATAATACGGACTTCTTCTTTTAAATTTTTGATGATGCCCATGTTCTCACCTCGAAATATACTTCGACTATTCAGACATCTTTTGCAAATTGATATTTGAATCGTCTCAAAAAAATACCGCAGACAAACTCTTCTCTTAGAGACGAATTTATCCGCGGTTCCACTCTACTTAAGGGACGATGCCCTTCACTCTGGCGTAAAACGCCATGCACATAACGGGTGCTTACCGGATCCGGATACTGATTACTGTTAACGTTCCCCAGATCAGCTCACAGGCGCACTTCCTTTTCCTCAGACGAAAGCCGCTCCCAGCTTCTAACAGCTTCTCTCTGGCGTCCCACCGAAAAGTACTTTTCCTGCTCCATGCCTTTACTGAATATACGATCATTCCTACTAAATAAGATATGCAAAAATACGGGTTTTGTCAACCCCTTACCCCTTATAATCCTCGATCATGGCTTCGATCTCGGCAATCTGTGCCGCACTGAGCTTTTTGTTCTGGATAAACGCTGCGATCATCTTCGGCAGGGAACCGCCGTAAGCCTTCTCCACGAAAGCCTCCCCCTGGGCTCTGTGGTATTCCTCCTTATTCAATACGGAAGATACGATGGCATTCTCATTTTTGAAAATACCGTTCTCACAAAGCTTTTTAATAAACGTATAGGTAGTGGATTTCTTCCAGCCGAATTTCTCCGCGCACTGTTTTACCAGTTCTCCGGAACCGATGGGTTCCTCCTCCCAGATCAACTCTGCAAATTTGTATTCTGTCTCCGTCATCTGATACATTCCCGTTCCTCCTTGTATCCTTCTTAATCCAGTGCTTGCCAATGATGTAATCCTATTGGTTCTCTTGCGCTCATCACATCATAAAAGGTCGATAGCATACAGACCTTGTTCTAATTAAAGTCTATATCCTACCGACCCGTTTGTCAAGTTCTTATTTCCCGAAATTATCAGCTCTTCGGGCATCCTCCGCAGCTTCCACATCCTCCCTGCACCGCCTGTGCCGTAAGATCAAAGGGCGTAGTCACCAGACAAATTGCCTGAGAGGAAATCCCCTCTCCGCTGCCGGTAAATCCCAGTCCTTCCTCGGTAGTGGCTTTCACATTGACCTGCCCCACATCAATCAGCAGAGCCTTGGCGATATTTTCCCGCATGGTATCAATGTGGGGGCGCATCTTCGGTGCCTGCGCGATGATCGTTGCATCAATATTTTCAATGAACACATGATTCTCTTCCAGCAGTTCTCCCACTTTTTCCAACAATTTTATAGAAGAAATGCCCTTGTACGCGGGATCCGTATCCGGAAAATGCTTTCCGATATCTCCCAGTGCCGCTGCTCCCAGCAGTGCATCCATGATGGCATGGAGCAGGACATCCGCATCCGAATGTCCCAGGAGCCCCTTTTCATAAGGTATTTTCACGCCACCGATGATCAGGTCTCTTCCCTCCACCAGACGATGTACATCATATCCCATTCCGATTCTCATACTTACAACCTTTCCGCAGGCGCTATCTGTTTTCAAAAACCACCGGTCCCATCGTCTTACCAAATTTTCCAACCGGACAATTCCCAGGTCTCTATGCCCGGATCCGGACGGTGCCGGGTGTCAATATCGTCTGCAATATTCTAAAATTCTGTCCTTATTTTCTCGCCACAGCACAGTCCATCAGATCCTCCGTACTGTCAAATACATAGACCGTATAACTGCCGTCCTCATACACCTTTTTGCCCTGTTTCAGCGCTGGCGCCGATGCATATTCCGCGCATTCCTCCGACGTCAGAAGCAGGAATGTCTCCCCGGTATGATACCCTTCCTCATAATATTTCATGGGAGAAGACCACTTAAAATATTCCAGATGTTCGGGATCTCCGATGTTGCCGATCTCCACTTCGCCATTGGTAAGCTCTGTAATGATATTGGCATTATTATAAGTAGCAAAGCCAAAATCATACCCGTTTTCCGCAAGGAACTGCGCCACGGGACGCTTCGTTTCGTTCTTGTCCACCGTCAGGAAAGACATCACCGTTTTACCCGTACCAAGGATCAGACAGATTGTAAGCAGCGCCGTCACCGCCAGACGGTCAAATGGCATTTGCTCCTCTTCCAGATAAAAGCACAATACCGGCAGTGCAAAAATAAAAATCGTAATATAATACCGTGGCACCATGGTACTGGTGGTGAAAATAAACACAAACAGATTCAGTACAAAGCTGACTTTCAGGAAAAGTGTGATCAGGCTGCGAAATCCTGTACTCTGCTCCGTCTTTCCGCTCTTCACCGTAACATATCCGTAGATGCCCAGCATTGCGAAAGCCGCCATGGTCACAATACCACGCAGGGATAAAAAGCCCTTGTCGGGAATATAACCAAAAAGCATTAACAGACAGCCTGCTGCATTCTGGATCCGGTCAAACAGCACCCCGTGGTACAGAGCGATGAAATTCGTGGCACCGTAGGTCTGGAACACATATTTATGGCTGATCCATACCACATTAATGCCGTAGCCCGCTACTGCGAAAAACGCTCCCACTACACTGTAGAGAAAATATTTCATCCGGGTCGTAGGCAGCAAGGCACGAAAATGCGCCTTTGTCATCTCTCCCCGGAAACTCTGGAACTCCTCTCCACCCAACAAATAGAAAAAAGAAGTCAGTACCAACGGGCACTGTAATGCCAGCAGGTAACGTACGCCGGACATTCCACAGACAATAGCCAGCAGCACATAGAAGATCCACAGGCTGATCTTGCGTTTTGTACTGTATTCTCCACTGCACAGCCGCAGGTACATACCGAAGAACCACAACACCAGAATCACATGGGACATGTAGGTATTGCCCATCTGCATATGCGTCATCATGGTCTCGGAAAAAGGCAGCAGCAGCAGACAGGAGCTTAACACCGTAAGTCCGCGGGATACTTTTAACGGCTTCATAAAATAATAATAGGAAACCAGCATCAGCCCGTAAAAGACCAGGTTCGTGATCGTACGGATCACATGCCAGTTGCTGCAGATACGAAACAACGGCCCCATGATCAGCTGTGTATACAACACGCGGAATTCCGTGGAATAATACCAGTTTGTCGTGGAAAAAATGTGGTGTTCTTCGGATAGGATCCGGGAAAAGATCATCTCCGCCGCCATATCGGAATCCAGCCAGTGATCCTGGCTGATGATATTTAGACCAAGCAGGAGCAGAAGCGTCGCTCCCAGCAAAATATATGGTATCTGTTTTTTCAGTGTTTTCATACCGCAGACCTTTCTGTTATTGCCTATGCATTCTTCCCTAACTATACACGATTTGCCGCAAAAGCACAACTGCGGCTTTTGCGGCAAATCTACAAGTTTTCTCATTAAATTAAGATCGTTTTCTCTTGGGGAAGCTGTTACCGATGCCCGGCTCTTCCCGTTTCTTTCTCTTTTTCGCTTCTCTCTCCGCTCTGTCCCCAGAGTATTTGCGGTCAGCCGTCTTTTTGTCACAGCCGCCCCATTTTCTTCCATCCTCACGGTTTTCATCTCTGCGGCGTCTTCTGTCCTCACCGAAACCGGTGCTGCCATCGTCTCTGCGATCTCTGTCACTGCGGCCGAATCTTCTGCGTTCCCCGTCTTCACGGCCAAGCTTCCGTCTTCCGTCTCCTCTGCCGAAGCTGCGACCTTCACCATCGCCTCTGCCGGACCGGCCTCTGTCCCCGAAACGATTGCCACGCTTTGTATATTCATCTGCGGCGATCTCCTCGCCCTTGTCACCGACCTGTAATTTCAGCATGGCAGCTGCCAGCTCCAGTGCATCACAGCCTTCCTCTTCCATCTTCCGCTGTAAAAAGCTCTTCATCAGCTCGATGTCTTCATGCTCATGCAGTTCCCATGCCTTGTTCAGATATTTGTCTGCTTTCGCTTTCAGCACCTTCGCAGCACCGGGAAGCTTTTTCTCCGTGATGGTGGTGTGGCAGACTCTCTCGATCTCGCGGATCTTGTAGATCTCCCTGCTGTTGGCAAAAGTGAAGGATCTGCCCTTTCTGCCGGCACGGCCGGTTCTGCCGATACGGTGCACATAGTACTCGATATCCTGCGGAATATCGTAATTGATGACAGCTTCCACATCATCCACATCAATACCTCTGGCTGCCACATCCGTAGCGATCAGAATACTGGTTCCACCGTTACGGAAACGCTTCATGACCGCATCACGCTGCGCCTGGGACAGGTCTCCATGCAGTCCTTCCGCCTGGAAGCCCTGCTCCTTTAATAAATCCGACAGTTCGTCCACCTTTTTCTTCGTATTACAGAAGATCAGGGTCAGCTTCGGCTGATAATACTCTAACAGTCTTACGCAGGCAGCATCCTTATCCTGATTTTTCACGCGGTAGAACTTCTGGGATACCAGGGGAATGGTCAGCTCCTGCGCTGCCACCTTTACTAATTTCGCATCGTTCTGGAAACGGTCTGTGATCTCCAGGATCGGCTTCGGCATGGTTGCGGAGAACAGTGCGGTCTGGTGCTCGCCGGGGATCTGACCAAGGATCAGCTCCATATCCTCGCGGAAGCCCATGTTGAGCATCTCATCCGCCTCATCCAGTACCACCATGTTCACCAGATCCAGCTTAATGGTGCGTCTGCGCATATGGTCCATGACACGTCCCGGAGTTCCCACGATGATCTGCACGCCCCGCAGTCCCGCGATCTGACGGCTGATATCCTGTCCACCGTAGACCGGCAGCACCTTGATGCCGTGCATGTATTTTGCGATCTTCCGCAGTTCTTCCGCCGCCTGGATCGCCAGTTCTCTGGTGGGACATAAGATAATGGTCTGTAACTTTTTCACATCCAGATTGATGTGCTGGATCGCCGGAATGCCGAATGCAGCAGTCTTGCCCGTGCCGGTCTGGGCCTGTCCGATGATATCCTCCCCCTGTAATAAATAGGGAATTGCCTGCTCCTGGATCGGAGACAGCTTCTCAAACCCCATCTCACGAATCGCACGGACGATACGGTTATCCAACAACGGCTCGATCGATGCGATACCGTCCTGCTCCTTTACCTCTTCTACTTTTTCCACTTCTTCATTTTCCAAAAAATAACTCACAAAATACTCCTTTTTAGCACAAAAAAAGAAATCATTGCGATGCGCTTCTGATTTCTTCCATCAAATCTCAACAACATTTCGTAGTATAGCACGGAAGCATTGAAAAAACAAGTAAATTCATGTACTATATAGAAAATAAACCACTTTAGAGGTCATTATGATACAGACATTACACATCGTACCGGAATATAACGAAGAACTGATCTATCCCGCCATCTGCAAAAGTATGGAGGCTTTGAACATCGCCGCAGACTTGCGCCCGGAGATGAAGATCGTCATCAAGCCGAATCTCGTCATGGCGAAATCCCCGGATTTTCCCGCCACGACCCACCCTCTGGTCATAAAAGCTGTGATCAGGTGGCTGCGAGAGCAGGGCATGCAGCACATCACCATTGCGGAAAGTTCCGGCGGTCTCTACAATGCCGAAGCCATGAAACACGTATATCACGTATGCGGCATGGATACTCTGGGCGAAGGTGCTGAACTCAACATGGACTTTTCCGCACAGACCGTAAATTGTCCGGCAGGATTTAAAAATCACAGCTTCCACCTGATCACTCCTATCGTGGAAGCCGATTATATCATTAATATCTGTAAACTGAAGACCCATGCCATGACCGGCTATTCCGGCGGCATCAAGAATCTCTTCGGCACCATCCCCGGTCTGGAAAAGCCCCAGATGCACTACCGCTGGCCAGAGATCGAAGATTTCTCCAACATGCTCTTGGAGCTGGCTCAGACTGTGGCTCCACAGCTAACCGTCATTGACGCCATTGATGCCATGGAGGGTAACGGTCCCACCGGCGGCACTTCGCATCCTTTGCATATGCTGCTGGCGGCAAAAGATTTCTATACCCAGGACTGCTTCGCCGCAAAACTTATGGGATTAGAACCTACAGAGATCGTCATGCTGCGTCAGGCACTGGAAAAAGGTCTGGCTCGCCCTAAGGAGTTGGCGCTTGTGGGAGATCCGGTTCCGGAAGGCTTATCTCCTTTTCAGAAGCCGGATACCATAAAATTAGATTTTACCAACGGTGTGCCGAAATTTTTACGCAAGCCTTTCATGTTCGTGGCTTCCCGACTGTTGAAATCCTATCCGCAGCTGACCCCGGAGAAATGCGTGGGATGCGGAAAATGTGCGGAAAGCTGTCCGGCACATGTGATCAAAATCGAGAACCGTAAGGCAAAATTTAAAAGGAAAGGCTGCATCTCCTGCTTTTGTTGCCAGGAAATGTGTCCTATGAAAGCAATCAGCGTGAAAAAAGCACTGTAATAACGAGGCTTTTATTATTGTGTTAATTGCATACAAAATTTTTACAAAAATATCAAAAAACTTGTTGACAAAGTAGCACGCCCATTGTATACTTAACAAGTCGGTTGCGAGAGCAGCTACAATGGAATCTTAGCTCAGCTGGGAGAGCATCTGCCTTACAAGCAGAGGGTCATAGGTTCGAGCCCTATAGGTTCCATTCCAACTTCGGTTGGTCATATGGCGAGATAGCTCAGTTGGCTAGAGCATGCGGTTCATACCCGCAGTGTCGAGGGTTCGAATCCCCCTCTCGCTATTAGGTTAAAAGGGTCGGAAATGCTGATAAATACAGCGTTTCCGATTTTTTTGATTTCTCAAAGTATCAAATAATATGTTTACTTTTGTTTACTTCTGGATTTCTGACGGTGATAATGGTTAAACCAGAGTTTAAAATGCGCCGGTTTTCTCCTCTTAAAACCAGGGTTAAGAAGCCTAAAACAAAAGGTACGAAAGCTGACTCCGTGGAAAAAGTTACGGTTGCCGAACTTCTTCCCTCTTTGGAAAATACGGTTTTAAATAAAAATTAAACTTTAGCATCACCGCTTTCAGCATTCTGATAGACAAAGGAATTAGTGGTCATGGTGATTTCATCTAATATAGCCAGATTTCCGCTTTTCTTTATGCACATTGTTATTTAATAATTTGGACTTGCACACCGCCAAACCCGTTACTGTTCCAAAACAAACTGCTCTGTCTCAGGGTTCCACTTTAATACTGCTACGATTTCTTCAGAACTTATCAATTTATCCTCAGATGCCACAATAATCAAATCATCTACTATATCCATATAATAAAAAGATTCATCTCCAATGATCTTTAGCGCATCTATCGGAATTTCTACCCATTGACTGCCTTCGACAGCTAAAAGCTGAATTTCCTGTGTTGATATTCCTTGATATGTTGTGGTTTTTGATACCAATATTCTGCTTTGTCCGTCACTCGCTTGAATACAGTTTATAACTACTTTATCAGCCGCAAACTCCTTATATGCTACCATTTCTAATGAATCAGCATCTAAAAGGATACCCACCGTTTTATCCAATCCTGCAACATGAGGGGTATTCAAAATCTTGCATAACACGAATATTTCACTGGCATTATCTTGCGAGAAAGAACCAAAATCAATCCGAACTATAACAATATCTAATGCACTGATGTTACCTTCTTCGTAATTCTCTGCTACCTTTTCTATAATCCTGTTATTAAGCTCTGAGACCATATCAGCACTATCCCTGGATTTCGATATTCCACACGCATTGATGCACATCAGCATAAACAACACAAGAACAGAGACCGGCAAAACTTTATTTTTCATCTTACCCATACTCGTCTTAATCTCTTTCTGGCACATTTTCTATTTTAATGTGCAGGATATGATCCTGCAATCAGTGTAATAATACAACAAAATATTCGATGCGGAATCACCATTTTTTGCACGCAATGCGGCACCCATTTGACATAGCCCGTAACGATGTCCTCCCGCACCAGTTGCAATATCTGTGCAACTTACAGCTTTCAAAGCAGGCTGCGTAGAATGATCTTTTGTTCCATTACCACTACAGCTTGAGAAAAAGGCACCCCCAATATAATCATAAGTTGTAGATGATGGTTTATACATTACAATATCCGTTTTAGATTTACCTCCAGAAGTATAAAAAATATTTGCCGTTGCATCTATTGCCTCCTCGGTAACCTTAGTAGGATCATATACCTGACAACAAGAAGATGAGCAAACCTTATAATCTTTACCCGAATGATTCGAATAAACACTCAGCGCATACTCTAAGAAGGTGTTTGCCGCCACTGCCTGTGCTTCATACAATTCACTAACCTGTGTTGAAGTTAGTCCTTTACCAGTGTAATAACTTTTTCCGTAAAGTTCCGAAGATAATACAGTATAGATATATGTCTCTCTATCAACAGTTTTTGTTTGATTATTATAGTAAACCGCAATAGAATTGCTTACATCCGGAACAGAACTCATTGCTCTGGCAACAGATGATGTTGCAAAATTTCCTCTATCTATAATAGAAGGCAGTACAGTTTGTCCTCCTATATCATGCATTATTTCTTCTCTATCCTGCGAAACAGAAAAGTCATCATTTATATAGAATGTAAAAATTGTAGTTCCATCCGCACTGTCAACATCATAATTACTATAATTTGCCGCAAAATACCCTGCTGCATTTATTTCCCAATCGTATGTTCCTGAAGGGAGATTTTTTATTTGAAAACGTCCATCTTCACCCGTAATGACCGCAACTTCCCCATCTACAGAAATTGTAGCATTTGGAATAAAGGCTTCTGTATCATAATCTCTTACAACACCGACAACATTTGCCAAATTATTGTTGGAAAAAGTGTGCATACTTACTGCCAAGTCTACTGTTGCTGCAGAAAGGGCATAATTTTGGAATCCTTCGTCATAATCTTTTTGTGTTATTACCTCTGTCTCATAAAGTAAAGTTCCCTTGCTCACAGTATCCGTTTCTCCACATGCTTCTTCTGCATATGTAGTAATAGCAGAAGTATAAATAGAGCATCCGAACATAACAGCAATTGCCAAAGATATTATTCTTTTCTTCATATTTCACCCTCCCATTTTTTATAGGTAGTGTCAACTTTATACGCTCAAAATCACCCCAACTCCAGTAAAATCAAGTGTTCCAAGGCTGTGCCTTTACCTCCCCTTTCTTTGGCTTGGGTGACCAAAATTTTGCATCGGAAGATCAGTCAAGACCGGACTGAAAGCCGTTAAATTCAACCTTGACGGGGCTTTCGTAAGCAAAATATAATCGTTCACCCCAATGGAAAGGAATACGATTTTTTCATAATTCGGTTTACATTACCTTTTATAATCTGCTCAATATAACCAAGTTCTTTCTCCTTGTGCTACTTTAATGTCAAATATTTATGTTTAATAAATCGGGCTTGCAAATCCTATAAGACTGCTATCTGTTAAATTGTACGTATGTCTCGAAACCTTATCACTCCAGTTTCCATCCACAACAGTAATCTGTGTGCTTGACACCTCAACTACAATGCCAGTGTGGCTACTAGATGTTGTACTCGTGCCCGTAAAGAAAATATCGCCGACCTCAGGTGTATAGCTTCCGTTATAAGCAGAACTGTAATAAAAACAATCCATGTCTTTGAAATTCTTCATTCCTGTCGAGCAGGAAGAATACTTAGGAATAACGGATGTTGATACGCCCGCTTCACTTGCGCACCAACTAACAAATATTGCACACCATGCTGCGGGGTTAAGCCCATACCATTGACCATATTTGGTGTAGTTTGCAGAACCGGCGTTCGCTGTGAAACTATCCAAGTCTGAATTGGAAGCCTTTTCTTTATACCCAACCTGGGATTCTGCAACTCTGACAATTTCAGCACAATAATCAGTATTTATGGAATTCAAGCTGTATAACGCTTCACTAACAGCTTGAATTTCTTCAGAAACATAAGAACAGGATTGGAATCCTGACACAGTCTCCCTATAACTGTCAGACACTACTTTGGCTACATCATATGCCTCATCGTACATGATAGTCAGGTTGTGTTCAATGTCTGCAGTCTTCACAACACCGTCATCTACATATTCCATGCTCTCATATAATGTCACAAAAGTTATTGTATCCTCTATGTCAATCCCAGAAATTTGAAAAGACATATCAGAAACGCTGACGTTATTTTCGGACAATGTAATTCTGTGAGCATTTTCATCGTTCACGATGCCGTTGACAGCCACTGTTCTCAAGCTTTCCGTGTCCCCGGTCATGACTGCTGTTTCCCGACTATCCATGTAGCTTTCTACCAACTCAAGTATCTCCACCCTTTCTGTATCTTCCAGGCCAGCCGCCTCTGCGGGCAAAATCGGAACCATAACAAAGATCATACAAATAGCTAAAAACTCGCAATATACTTTTTCATTGCTTCCTCTTTTCTCTTCATAAAATACCTCTCTTTCTCGTCTGAACTTGTTTAATCTGCCTTCTGGTTAGAAATAAACAAATAACCATCATCCGTCTTTTGTAAAATGACCACCCATTGCCCCCCCTCATACTCTTTTTCGTATTTCAGTATGAGTTTGTTATTTGACTCCCAAGTTCCGGAAGTAACCATACACCAATCAAAATTCGAGTCTCCCATAATCAGATAGTAACTGTCATATTGCTCCAAATAATAGAAACTGTCCAAGCCTGTCTTTTTTGTCTCCGCCAGACTTATTCCCATTTTTTCCTGCAAAAAAGCATCCATTTCATTTGCTGTGATTTTTATGATATCCAAATACGGGGCATCACTACATAACTCTGTCAGCATTGACAGTTCATCCTCCGATACTTCGCCAAACGCTCCTCCAACGCCATTATAAAATAACTCAAACAAGTTAATTTCATCTGGTTGACTATACTCGCTGGATAACAGCATATTGTTCATGTTCGTTATGTCACCATTGAAAAATTCTGTGTTAAACACAGTAATTTCCTTTTCGGAAAGAGTACCGGAAGCCATCTGGCATCCTGAAAACATCAAAATCATAAAAGACAAGATAACCGATAATGCAAGTAAATCCATAACTTTTGTCAATATTTTCATTCAAAATCTCCTCCGTTTCACTTCTCAAATTTCTCGCCATTATAGACTCTTCATGGGCACCACTCCCATCCATAGTTGCAAAGCAGATTTCCCCACCTGCAATACACATTACATTTTTCTACAAACTGATAATTCTTTTCTGCCGATGTTGCCGTTTTAATTTCTCCATTAACACTACACGTCATTGTAACTCGATATGTACCTCTGGAAACCAGATATATTTCCAAGCCAGATGCTGTTATGGTATTGCTCGAATCTTCCCATGATTCCACATTGACCCAGCTACCAGAGACCTTTTCCTGGAACATAGCTTTTACATACATTTTTCAAATGATTTCTGCATTTCCCTATCAGCATTGTGATTACAACTATTAAAAATATTATATTTAGCTCCAAGAAGTAGCTATCCTTTTCAAATATAGTGCAAACTATTCCGATAAAAAAATCCAAGCATAAATACTTCATCAGCTTTATTTTAAAACACTCGTTCTCTTCTTCGTTTACCCCTTAATGAACTATTTTTGTAATCATATCATATTCCCCGCAAGATAATCACTAATATGTCAAAAATACGGCAATAGCTGTCAATTTTCCAGTAGATTCATGACAACGGTCATCCGTCTTTAGGATATCTTTAATTTTATCCATGAGTTCCGAGTTGTAAAATATCAGACCGAAAGTATATCAACCTTGCACGGGGTTCTAAATTTATAAAAGAATTTTCAGCACTTATCGGCCTGCCGTTAAGTTCCTACTTTTTAAACGACGGAGACATCAGAAAAAATGCTAAGCCACAGGTTTTAATCCGTGGCTTAGCACCATATTTTAAGATTCAACTCCCAAAGTCAGGTATCATATTCCCCTCAAAATAATCCCTAATATGTCAAAAATACGGCAATAGCTGTCAATTTTCCGGCAAATTCATAACAACGGTCAGGAAAAATACAGAATCCTGTGCTTCCACTAGAATTTCGCCCTGGTACTTTTCTGCAATTCTTGCTATGGAATTTAATCCATATCCATGTCTGCCGCTTTCTGTTTTTGTGGATTGATATTTTCCGCTTCTGTCGTTTTTTAAGACATGCTCATATGGATTCTTTATCAGCATGACCAGCGCCTGCTTTTTCACTCCCATGGATATTTCTATCACCTTTTGGTGCTGCCTGCAGTCCCGGACAGCTTCTATTGCATTATCCAGTGCATTTCCCAGTGCTATGCCAATATCACATGGTTCCATGGAAAGCTCCTCTGGAATAAATATTTTTAACTGAAATGTAATCCCGTATTCCTTAGCAACGGCATATTTGAAATTAATCAGACAATCAATGGTACTGTTGCCGGTATTGGAAATGTTTTCGGAAATATTGCTGTTTTTGATAATCTGATTCAGGTTTCTGATTACAGACTCTTTATCACTGTTTTCAACGCTGTTTTTTAAAACAATAAGTTTATTCAGCAGATTGTGCCTGTCCTCATAAAATTCCTCCAACATCTTATTTTGCGATACCGTAATTTTTTCGATCATATCAAATTGCTGGGCATAAACTGTATGTTCTTTTTCATAAGCAAAAACTTTATTTATTTTTACATACAATTCAAAAATAATGACATTAAATAAGATAAGAATGCTGATAGTGATAACAGCAAAAAAGGACTTTCCTTCTGAGCAAAATTCATTGATTGCAATGACTATGCTTCCCACTGGCACCAACAGGAGAAAAAAATAATATTTTCCCGGTACCGGACTCTCCTTTCTTTTTTCTGCCACCATCGACAGTGCATATACAGAAAGGATCATCAGGATGTTCGATAATACCAACCCAATAATATCCCTTTGCTGGCTTTCCCCTATGTCAAAGCTATTGATTAGGGAAAAGACAAAGACCTCAATCAACGACCAGCCTGCATAGAATGTAGCCAATAAAAAGTATTTTTCCTTTCCACGGCTTTGGTAGGCAACCATCGCTATGGACAGAATCAGTAAAATGTTCAGAATGGTTGCAAAAATTTGCAGGCGCCCATTATGATAACCAAAGAAAAATTGGAATATGCAATAAACAATCCACAGAGAAACAGAAAGTATACTATTCTGCTTTTCTTCAAAAAAGCTTCCCCAAAATCTTTTTACAATCCATACGGTTGCGATAACAATAGAAATATTTAATAGAATATCTTCTATTTGATTATACATTGATTTCCCCTCCCAGAAGATGGCTATATTGTTGGTTAAAGTATTTCTGCCGTTCTTCGCTTATAGGCAGTTTCTTCCCATTTACCAACGTTATTTCTATTTTTGTCCTTGATCTAATCAAATAATAATTTACCAGATAAGACTGATGTACTCTCAAAAAAGGTATTTTTCCATCTGACATTTTTTGTTCTATCTCTGACAGTTTCCCGTTAAATGTGTAATGCTCCCCGTTTTGCGTATATATTGTAACTTTCCTGGCATTGCTTTCAAAGTATAAAATCTCTTTACATAGAATTTTATATTCTTCATGCTTATAAGAAAAGGTAAAATAGACCATTTTACTGCAGACTCTCTGATAAGTTTCCAGAAATGTCTTTGTCAATATCTCCTCATCGATTGGTTTCTTTATAAATCCAAATACATCCAACCGGAACAATTCCATCATATATTTATCATAGCCTGATACATAAATCAGAAGTACATTATCATCCACCTTCCGTATATTTTCAGCCGCAATGATGCCATCGCCACCCTTCATCTGAATATCCAAAAAGATGATGTCATACTTTGTTCCTGATGTAACCTGCCTTTTGAGTTCCCTACCACTGTAAAAAACATCAATATTCACGGGAATGCTTTCCCGCTTGCATACTTCAGAAATTATATGCTCTATCTGATTCACAATTACATTTTCATCATCACAAACAGCAATTCTTATCATGTGTACTACCTGCATTATACTTATAAAAGTGGACACATTGGTTAAATAGACTTACTATTAACATAGACACCAAAAGGAGGTATCTTTTATGTCCACAAAACAACATTACGATGAGGATTTCAAACGAACCCTCGTTGAGCTTTACCACAATGGTAAAACTCAGGCCTCTCTTATCAAAGAGTACGGCGTATCTCAAACTGCTCTTTCCAGATGGGTCAAACAGTATTCAACTGTTGAAACTGATGACGGTGAAGTTCTTACTGCAAAGCAGGTGAAAGAGCTTCAAAAACGTATGGCTCAGCTGGAAGAAGAAAACCAAATACTAAAAAAAGCGATTGCCATATTCACGCCACACTCAAGCAACGATTAGATGCCGTGCATAAGCTGCGTCATCAATACGATATCAAAACTCTTTGTCGAGTTCTTCGCATAAATCGCAGTACTTATTACAAGCACTTTTATTCAGATTTAGCACCTCGTACAAAAGAAAATCCGTTGATTCGTAAGCACCTTTTACAAATCTATACTGATTACGATAACTCTCTTGGTGCTTACAAGATCCGTCGTGTATTAGAACGTGATTATGGCATAAACATCAGTCTCGGCAGAGTGGACCGCCTGATGAACACTATGAATCTACCAAAACGTTCCACAGAAAAACCAAAATGGAAAGGTGCCTGGAAAGACAATGGTCCTTGTGAGTAACACTCCCTTTTGAAATCGAGACAGATTCACGTCCCCTCTCGCTTTTAAAATTTCTTACCGCACTTTGGGCAATACTCAAAATTTTCTGCTGTCTCATACCCACAGTAATTGCAATGTTTATAGTTATACCCATAGGTCACTTTTGAAATTCTCTGCAAATGCTCCGGGCGAATCAGTACCTGCTCTCCCCGGGCAATGGCCTTTCCCATCTCCGGATCCAGTTCATACAGCGTATTACAGCAGCTTGTCCGCACATAATAGTGCTTATTCCACTTAATACACGGTATGAAAAACATAGCCCGTCTCCTATCTCACCAGTCCCATGTTGCTTCTGTATTCCTCATTCAGCTGCCGCAGTTCCTTCTCCCCGTTAATGTACGGTTCATAAAATGTATCCACGGAACCACCGCCCAGATTATCACAACCGTTGCAGAAGTCACAGGCTCCACCGCACTGGTTCAAACCCTCCTGTATAATGCGGATCCGCTCTTCTCTCGTTGTATCTTTGATCAGTATACTTTTGATCTCCATATGCCATCACCTTTCCTGATTTATCAATACTATATATCAATAATAATGAAACTGCCTGATATGCGATAACTTTATTTTACCACACATCAGGCAGTCTGTTATCATTTTATTTCTTTACCCCGGCAATATCATCCGGATCCCGGCCTTGATAATTCCGATCCCTACCGGTATTAAAATGATTGTACAGCAGAAGATCACTCCCACGCCCGACAGGATGAGGCCGATGGGCAACAGGATCAGCAGCCACACACAGGCCTTTAAAATTGCCCCGGTAATCTTATATGCGATTCCGAATAAAATGGTTAACAGCAACAGACACAATATAAATGAAATCATAATTTTTCTCCTTTCCATAATGTAGGCCACATGCTTCACAGAAAAAACTCCTGTCTTTGTAGCTATTATATCCGGTTGTCCCACCATTTTCAGTACGTAATGTTGCACGATAAGTCATCCTAATATAGGAAAAGGACAGAGGATATCCTCTGCCCTTTTCTAGGCTGTTTCTATGCTGTTTCTTCAGGAATGGTCCCGGAACATAATGCATTCCTTCACTGTTTCCAACAGCTTCTTTTCATCCATCGGCTGTTGATAATGTCTTCCGCAAAGGCATTGGCGCTCATGGCAATGATGGGGACATTTCCGGCATCCGACCGTTTCATGGACCGGATCCTGCGGGTGGCATCCCAGCCATTTAGCTTCGGCATCATAATGTCCATGAAGATCACATCGTAATATCCCAGCTCAGATTTTTGAACTTTTGTACCGCCTCTTCTCCGTCTGCAGCGCACTCTACGTGGATCCCGTAATCCTCCAGCATGAATTTTGCGATCTCCATGTTGAGTTCATTGTCCTCTGCTAACAGCGCCCGCAGACCTTCCACCGGGATTTCCTCATAGTTTACGTTCTTCTCCTTCTCCACCGGTTCCCCGATTTTGAACGGAAGTGTCATGGTCACAGTAGTTCCGACGCCTTTTTTACTCTCTATGGCAATGTCTCCATCCAGCCTGTCCACGATTTTCTTTGCAATGGCAAGTCCCAGTCCTGTGCCTTCGTACCTGGATCTGCTGGTCTCATTCTCCTGCGTGAACGGTTCAAAAGCATGTTCCAGAAAGGTTTCACTCATGCCGATACCAGTATCGGCACAGCCGAATTCATAGACTACCCGCTCCTCGTCCGCATATTTTTCTGCACACCAGACACGCACACTGCCGCCCGGTCCGGTAAATTTAACCGCATTATCAGAAATATTGGTCAGCAGTCTCTCCACATAGATCGGATTCCCTGCCAGATCCATATGGCGGATATCACTCTGTTCCCAGTCAACAATATATTCCACATTCTTTTCTGCCGCCTGCTTCTGCTTGCCGAGGTTAACCCGGTTCAGCAGTTCTGCCAGATTAAACGGAATCTCCTGTTCCACTACACCTCCCGACTCCAGTTTGTTCATATCCAGAATATCATTCACGATAGAGACCAGATACTTCGATGAAGTCATGATCTGTTCCCGGCACTTTCTCTGTACCTCCAGATCATCCGGATAACGGTTTGCCAGATTCAGCGTGCCGATAATGCCATTCATGGGTGTCCGGATATCATGACTCATATTTGACAGGAAACGGGCCTTCAAAGCTGCTGCCTTCCTGGCTTCCTCCACCTGATACATCAGTTCATGTTCCCACTTCTTGGTATCGCTGATGCTGCGGATCAGGCAGAGCACATGGGTCAGTACACCGTTTTCGTCTCTCTTTTTTTCCACAAAACGGAGTCTGTGCCAGTCGCCATCCTTCATCCGGTATTCTAGGACTAACGTCTCTTCATTCTTCATGCGTTCCGGCAGGGTCTTCAGATCCACAAATTTGAAAAATGCCTCCTGATACTCCTCCGCCACGTATTGTCTGCATACCTTTTCATTGCTTTCCGACAGCTTTCCCGATTTCGTGAACTTCAGATGCTCGGTATCCCGGTTATTGATCTCTTCGAAATAATCTGCCTGAATATCGATCCGTGAAATATACTGGTAAGTTCTGGCGATGGAGGAAATGATCTCGTTACTCAGCTTCACTTTCTCCAATGTGTCCTGTAACTGCTTCTGGATTGCTTTTTCTTTGTACAGAATGCTGTCTATATTCCGGCAATAATTTATTCAGGATGTCATTTTCGTTCTGCTCATAGTTTAAAGACATCGTTTTCCCCTTCTACGGCACAATAAAAGCCGTCTGCCAAAAATGTGCACTGACAGACGGCTCACGATAAACATACTCCCCTACACTCAGGAATCTGCTGCAACCGGCTGTCATAGTCTGATTTTTCTCTATGTTCAGACCTTAGACCCATCTGGCTTTGTGTCCCCGTTTTTCAGCGGGTTTACTAAATAGATATTATTTTTATTACATTTTCTCCGGAGCTTCGAATCCCAGCATATCAATACAGGTCTCCAGGATATCTCTGGTCAGCACTAAAAGTGCTACCAGTCCCTGCTTACGCTCCTCATTCTCTTCACCTAAGATCTTGGTCTCATGGTAGAAGTGGTTGAACGCATTGGCAAGATCGTAAATATAGGCACATACCTTATGGGGTGCCAGTTCTTCTCCAGCGGTAGCGATCATGGTATTGAACTGTGCCAGTTCCATGGCAAGCTCTTTCTCGGACGCATTACCGGGCTGCTGTAATTTTACAGCGGTCAGGTCTCCGCCCTGCTCCTTGTATTTATTCAAAATAGACTTGATTCGCACAATGGTATACAGGATGTAGGGGCCGGTATCTCCCTCGAAGGAGGTGAAACGGTCGATATCAAAAACATAATCCTTGGATGCCTGATTGGACAGATCACCGTATTTTAACGCGGAGATAGCTACCACGTCCGCTACCTTTCTCGCCTCGGCATCTTCCATATCGCGGCCTTCCTTGATCTTTTTGTACATCTCATCCTGGGTATCCTTGATCAGGTTCTCGAGACGCATAACACCGCCCTGTCTGGTCTTGAAGGGTTTGCCATCCTTGCCGTTCATGGTACCGAAGCCCAAGAACTTCAGCTCGGTCTCGGGTTCTACCAATTTCGTCTTGCGGGCACAGCGGAATACCTGCTCGAAGTACAATTCCTGACGCTTGTCCACCACGTAGATCAGCTCGTCGGGATGATACAGCTTCATACGCTCCATAATAGTAGCCAGGTCTGTGGTATTGTACAGAGAGGCCCCGTCGGACTTTAAGATCATGCAGGGAGGGATCTCCTTGGTGTCGGTATCTTCCTTGACATCCACTACCAACGCACCCTCACTTAAGTGTGCATAGCCGTTGTCCTTCATATAAGCGACCATCTCCGGGATGATGTCATGGACATCGCTCTCTCCCTTCCACAGATCGAATTCTACGTTTAATTTGGAATAATTCTTCTTCAGGTCGTTCACAGACACATTGATAATGTGCTTCCACAGAGCACGATATCCTCTGACACCGCTCTGTAATTTGAAGGTTGCTTCCATGGCCTTTGCCTTGTACTCGGGATCTTCCTTGGACCTGGCGCTGGCTGCGGGATAGATTTCCTCCAGTTCACTGATGGTAAACGGAGCTTCCTCGGGATATTCCCCGGCGTAGTTCTCATCAAAATATACCAGTTCCGGCTGTCTCTCCTGTAAACCGGTGATGACCAGACCCATCTGTAATCCCCAGTCACCCAGATGCACATCACCGATAACCTCATGTCCCACATAGCGGCTGATGCGTTTTACGCTCTCACCGATCACTGCGGAACGTAAATGTCCCACATGCAGAGGTTTTGCCACGTTGGGGCCGCCGTAGTCGATAATGATCTTCTTGGGATGTTCGGGCTTCTCCAGACCGAATTTTTCATTTGCCTCCATGCCCTGTAAGTAGGTCAGCAAAAAGCTTTCGCTGACTTTCAGATTTAAGAAGCCGGGAGCCACGGCCACAGCCTCGGAAAATACCTTGCTGTCCGCAAGCTTCTCTGCCACATCATTTGCAATCATAATGGGAGCCTTCTTGTACAGTTTTGCACCTGCCATCGCTCCGTTACACTGATATTCACATAAGTCTGGACGGTTAGACAACATTACCTTTCCCAGTGTCCCATCATAACCTGCTACGGTAAATGCCTGCTGCATTTCCTCCGTCAGCATCTCTAAAAGTTTCTTCATTGTAATACTCCTATCTACTGCTCTATTGCTCACATTACCATAAACGAACTCTCTGAAATCATTTATAGCATCACCACCCGGATATGCATTATGAATTTTCACACGCAAAACGTATCGGAGATGTGTTTGGGTGAATAAATATCTTAATCATTATCAACATTTACTATAGCTTACTTTTATCGGAATCGCAACAAATAATTATTGTTCTCTTTTTTCTTGTTCTTTCAGCTGTACTTCCCGCTCCGCCCTGGAAAACGCGCAGCCACAATAGTTCTGTCTGTACAGCTCATACTCCGCGGACAATTCGATAGATCTCTTATAGCCGTTCTTTTTCTTGAAATCCGAAGGCAGCCAGGGAATCCCGTATTCCTGTGACAGAGCCTGTCCGATCTCGTTGATCTTCGCCGCATTTTTCAGGGGGCTGATGGTCAGTGTCGTGGCAAAATAATCATAGCCTCCGGCAAGTGCCAGCTCCGCCGTCTTTCGTAACCGGAGATCAAAACACCGAAAACACCGTTCTCCGCCTTCCGGACAGTTCTCATAGCCTTTTGCCATTTCATAAAACTTTTCCGGCTCGTAATCTCCCTCCACGATGTCGATGGGCCAGCCTTTTTTCTCTGCATTATAATCTGCGATCAGACGCTTCTGCTCCGCCACGCGCTTTCTGTATTCCTCGGAAAAAGAAATGTTGGGATTGTAATAAAATACCGTGATCAAAAAATAACGGCACAGATATTCCAGACAATAACTGCTGCAGGGAGCACAGCAGCTATGCAGAAACAGGCGGGGCGGCCGCCAGTCCGGTGACGACTCGCCCTTCTCCTGCAGGGTATTTAAAACTTTCTCTAATTCTTTTTGATAATTTACCTGGTTCATACGGTTCTCTTTCCATCTATACTCCGGCATATTTTCATTGCCTGCGTCTATTATATTGTGAACATAGCTCTCTCAATGCATTTCGCAAAATCACACTTGCCGGCAAGTGATTTTGCTTCATTATATCATGATTCAATTCACCGTTCGCCAATCATGCAAGCATGTTGGTTCCCTTGCGCTCATTGTACCAAGTCGCTGGTGCGACAGACAGCCCTAGGTACATAAAAATCTTTGTTATTCACAAAAAATAGCATTTTTTGAATTTATGTTGTATTGTTGAGATACCCCTATCACAAAAATATACATAAACCGCCAACTGCTATGTTTAGTTTATCATTGTTTTGTTATCTCAACAACTACATATCTCATTTTTGATTTTTATCCGTCCACCGCCTCTTTGGTAATGTTACTATTCTTTTCATTACATTTCAAAGGAGTTTTTACGATGGACGAATATCTGCATTCTTTCAGGGAGATGATCTCCCTGCGCGGTCTCACTGACCATACCCTCACAAGCTACTGTACCTACATACGAACTTATCTGCCGATAAAAAGTGGCTCGGTGCTGCACCAGGGATCATCCAGGTACTCCACACCTGGAACCAGGAGCTGTCCTACCATGTACACATGCACTGCATCATCTCCGGCGGCGGGCTTACCCCGGACGGAAAAATCCGCAGATTACGGGGCAGCTTTTTTATCCCCGTCAGGATCCTCCGGGATAAATTCCGGGGAAAATATCTGGCATGTCTTTCATCACTCTATGAAAGCGGCTCCCTGGTATTTTCCTCTTCCTGCAAAAGCCTGCGTAATCCTTATTCCTGGAAAGGACTTCTGGACCGCCTTTATAAAAAAGAATGGTGCCTTACATTAAAGAGACCTTTAACGGCTTCGGCAACGCCATTGAGTGCCTGGGACGTTACACCCATAAGATTGCCATCTCCAACAGCAGGATTCTTGACATCACCCTTGCTGTTCGGCTATACACTTCCCACTATCTGGGCGTGTTCGGAACTTTCACCCGTTAGAGTGCGCCCATGGTGCGCAAACATAAAAAAATGAGGGCGAGAAATCCGCCCTCACACTTTGCACTACAGTGGATGAATAAAGATGGTTTGTCATTATTATCGTTGTTGTTTAACCCATATTGTTCCTGATAACGTAGAAGTATCATTCGCTTTAACGATAGCAAATGCATATTGCTTACTAGGGTCTAATTGAGATATTTCTAAATTAACCGTATCAGTGGTATTTAATTCTACACTAGTTTCTATTTTTCCTTGGCCAATACCACTCATAACATATACTTTATAGACATCAGCCGCAGGAGTATATATGTTCCTTGAAGCCCGAACATCAACATATAGTGTAGAATAACCTGTAAATTTGTATGATGTATAGCAACATTCGTAATCGATTGAGAAGTTAGCTCGATACGTTCCGTTAGACCAATCCCATACACTAGAAGGCATGGAGGTTGCACGAGATTGGATATTTATTCCCAGTACCTCGTCTATGGTTTTTCCTGTATCTTCGGAAGGAATAGATACATCAACTATGATTGTGTCAATATTGGTGTCCACATCAGCCGCTTTTACATTCAGACTACAAAACGTACTCCCACAAAGGACCAGCGTTACCATTAGTAAACTAATTATTTTTTTCATTGAGTTCTCCTCCATTTCTTAATATAAATTATTGTCTTTTCACCATCATCATCCATCAATTTATTTTCTTTGTGGAAACTGTAGTCGCAATAAACTGCATTTCCATAAAAAGATACCATTTCTACCATAATAATTAATATATATGTGCTAACTTGTTTTGCATCTGTAAAAGGTAATGCATACGAGGTAAGTATTGGATATCCTATATTTAATAAAATAGAAAATGCTGAATATATTGTTAATATTATTAATATACAACTAATAATGTGTCTCCCATAAAAGTTATAGATTTTCTTCCGCATAAAAATAATTTCTGCCATAACCAAACTGATCAATATTACATATATAAGTACACATTGAAAACCATACCTATTATTACACGCTGCTAAAAGATAGGTGTCACAATGATGCTCCAGATACTCTTTTTGAAATTGTCCGGTTTTTAAAAAAAAGAAACGTCCTTGATTTATTTTCCTTGAAATCAAATCCAGACTGGCAAAAGCCAGCACTGAAAGAAGTATGCATGCTCCAATAAAAAGGCGAACTCCTTGCCTCTTAGTAAACATAAGAATGGAATATAGAGAACTACTTCCATACAGAATAAGCGCGGCATATGCACCTGATACCCAGAAGAGAGGAATTGGTACGCAAAAAATCAGAGCAATTCCCAAGCGTCCCCATTCATTATATTGATAAAAACGATAAACACAATACGTGAAGAGAATGGAACAAAATGGACTAATTTGCAGTAAATACTCCCTAGAAAAAATATTATCCGAAAAAAGCAATGCTAAAAGTGCTATAAAAAGCAATAAAATATACACATATTTGTATAAAAAAGAATATTTTTCTATATCTATTTTTTTCATTAAATTAATTATAAGAAATCCGCATCCCATAATGCCAAAAGGTAGCACTATTTCCACTAAGGACATTTTAGATCCCATATCTAATTTAGCCACAACAGAAATAACAAATATACAAAGGACTGAAAATGGTAAGAGCAGAGGAGGATGTACGGGTATTTCCTGATTCAACTGTTTGCCTATTACATCAGGATCCCCCATTTCAGAAATAACCTTTAATTCCGCATCTATCTGGTTTAAGCCATTAGATAATTCCGTTTCAAAAGCTTCCTCCATATGCGTTTGTAGTTCTCTTCGAATTGTTTTGCGAAAAGTAACGCATTTGATATTATTACAAATAGAATCCAAATACTCTTCCATTATTATCCTCCTCAATCGGCAATCAATCGATTTATCATTTTACAATACTCCATCCAATTAATTTTTTTATCTGCTAATGAGTGTATGCCTGTATCCGTTATTTTATAATATTTTCTTACTCGATCATTTTCTGTAGTTTTCTCATAGGGTTGAATTAATCCCTGACTTGTCAATGCAGATAGGATAGGATATAAAGTTCCTGCCTTCATGTCACATAAATCATCAGAGCGTCTTTGCAGTTCTTCCATAATCTCATAACCATACATATCTCGTTCGTAAAGTAATTTTAGAATAATCATATCTAAATAACTTTTTTGAAAAAAAGAATTATTCATATTATATAGCACCTCTATACTATAGATATTCTATATATACCAAATAGTTGAACAATTGTCAAGGCATTTATTGCTAATCCCTACACTCCCTCAAAGGAACGTTGCACCTTGAATATTCAATGGTTCATAAACAAAATATAGTTTTATCTCTTAATAGAATGTGATGATTGAAAAGATGTCCTAACAATCTATGATGTGTACCCATACGATATTTTTATTGATGTTCTTACTAGTGTAATTAAAGATTTTAGTCCTCAATTTCATCTTCTTGCACCCAGAGTACAATTAAAGATTTTCTTAGCAATGCAAATGTTCCGTTTCCCAAAATTAAAACAACAGATATTATATAAGGAATAGTATTATATTTTTGAGCACAAGGCGTGCAATAACAATCAACTATTCTACAATATTGATCGGTGGAAGGTAAATTAAAGGAACTAACAAAAATTGACTCTTGCCATTGCAAAAGAAAAGAGGCAAATTCTTCTGTCCTTCAATCGCTGGAAAGATTGCTCTTTAGCTTCTTTTGACTATGATCTCCTAAAATGCATATTCCGCAAAAACAGAGCACTCGCTCCGCATGAGCGGAGCGCTGTTCCGCTAGGAACAGATCATTGCCCTGTTGGATATACCGCAATATTTTTTCCGGAGCCTCCTCCGCTACGCCAGGCTGATCATCCACTTCTTTTTCCGGAAAATAACGAGTGAGACCGCAAGCCGTAAGATTTCTTCCGAGGTGAGCAGCGCGTACACCCCGACGATACCCCATTTCAGCAGATAAGCCCCTGCAAAACACAGTGGGATTCCCATTCCCCAGGTTCCCACAATGTCAATGAGCATCACTGTCTTCGTGTCTCCGCCGCTTTTAAGGATTCCGCCGCCCAGTATCATATTCTCGATCTTCACCGGTGCATAAAGTGCGAAGATGAACAAAAGGGACTGTCCCAGCTCCTGTACTGTTGTATCCACCCGGTAGAAGCTGACATAGCTTCCGGAGAAAAGCATCAGTACACCGGATACCACCACTGCTCCGAGGAGACCTGCTTTCATTATTTTTCCGGACTCTTCATAAGCGGCATCGTATTCTTTTTTCCCCAGTCTTTTACCGATCAGGACTCCGGCTGCTGCGGACAGACCGCTGAGTGCTCCCGGCATCTGAGCCATACCGACAGGATCGTACTGACGCCCATGGGCAGAAAAGTAACCGCGATCAGACGAAGATAGCCACAGCCGGCTCCAAGGATCAGCGTGTCCTTCGTGTACAGCCCAAGGATTCCTGCCGGTGCTAAAAACGATGCCGCACAAAACAAAATTGCGATCATACCGCACAGTACCATGCTGACCGTAAAGCTGCCCCAGGCTTCCCTCCCGTCCTCCGCTCCCAGGAACTGGGCGATCAGTATTCCCGCCATATTCGGAATGTAGCCCGTCTCCTCCAGCTTCTGTTCCACACGTTTTATAGTCGCTTCCGACATTTTGTGAGTCTTGCCATGAAGCACATTGGAGACTGTTGCCGTGCTTAATCCCAGTTCTTCCGCCACATCGGCGATCCGGACCTTATTTTCATCCATTGTTATTTCCTCCTTTTGTTTTCCCCTTTTACTTCTACTGCTATGGTATTACAAAAGTCCGTAAGAATCAAAGGTTAAGCGCATAACCACAGCCAAAGTTGTGTCAGATTTTTTAGTGATTTTGTAACTATCAGAGCCATGCAAATCATGTCAAATGTACGTCAAATGCTTGCATTCGTAAGAACATTTGACATGATTTATATGGCGAAGTAACCACATGAGCAAAAAGTAAGCTCTGAAAGAGCGGTTTTGCTCATGTGGTTCTGAATAGTTACGTGATTTTTATACTTTGTATACACAAAAACGGGACAGAAACCATTTCATGGATTCTCTCCCGTTTGCGTCATAGCGATTTTCTTCTTTCTGACAGGATTCTTATCCCGCTCGTTTTCTTTCCATATACGTTCGGGAAATTACAGCAGATAAAATCCGGCGCTGCCCCCGGGCACGGTAACCTTTCCGCCTGTAAATACAGCTTCCCCGCCGAAGGAATACAAAGCTTCCCTTACCGCATAGTCTCCGTCGAAGCTGACCTCTCTGTCCGCAGGATTGATGATGACCAGGATCTTCTCCCTGTTATCACTGCGCAGGTAGGCTAATGGATACTTCTTTTCCTCCGCATAGACGAACTCGATCTCTCCACGGCTCTGCAAGGCACTGTGCGCCTGACGGAGGTTAATTAACTTCTGAATCTCATGATACAGGGAATCGGGATCTGCCATCTGCGCTTCCACCGTGGGACGGTCTGCGGACTCATCCTGTCTGACATAGAGCTTTTCCTTCGGTGCCGCACTGAAGCCTGCGTTGGTGGTATGATCCCACTGCATGGGCGAGCGGGAACCGGTACGTCCGTAACCGCCCTCTACGGAGTGCAGATTTTCCACATAGCGCATGCCGATCTCATCGCCATAATATAGGAAAGGTGCACCGGGCATGGACAGGAGGAATGCAAACGCCACCTTTAACTCCTCCCCATGAATGCTTCTCGCCAGACGATCCATATCGTGGTTGCCGGAGGGAATACAGATCAGCCCCTTGCGCTGTGCCTTTTCATAGTTTTCCTTGTATTTCTCTACGAAAGCTGCCACATCACCCTTACCTCTTCCGGAGAAGAAAGGCTCCTCGCAGCGGAACAGATCGTTATAATGAGACGGTCCGAAATGTAGTAAAAAGTCCATATGGAAGCCGCCCTGCAGGGACTTGTCCGGTTCTCCCCATTCGGATACCAGCACTGCCTCGGGGAACTCCGCATCCAGGAACGCTCTTACCTTTCTCCACAGAGCAATGTTTCCCTTGCCATCCTCATCGTTTTTCACCAGAGAACCTGCCATATCCACACGGAAGCCGTCACAGCCCATGCCGATCCAGAACCGCATGACATTTTCCATCTCTGCAAGCGTTGCCTTAGGCCCCGGATCATCGGGATCCTGCTGCCAGTCCTGTGTCTTTTTATAAAATCCGTAATTGAGTGCCGGCTGGTGTGCGAAAAAGTTCACGATCACTGAGCCCTCTCTCTCGGAGATACCGCACAGGCTTCCCATGTTCTCCAGCCGTCCCCAGGTGCTGTCGGTCCAGATATAACGATCGGTAAATTCATTACTGTCCGCCTTGCAGGACTCCTTGAACCAGGGATGTGCCACGGAGGTATGTCCCGGCACCAGGTCTAACAGGATATGCATGTCCCGCTTGTGTACTTCGTGAAACAGACGCTTCAGATCCGCATTGGTGCCGTATCTGGGCGCTGCCTGATAGTAGTCCGCCACATCATAGCCAGCGTCTCCGAAGGGTGATGCAAAACAGGGATTCATCCAGATCGCATTGCATCCCAGTTCCTTAATATAATCCAGTTTTTCTATGATACCCTGAAAATCACCGATACCGTCACCATTGGTATCCAGAAAAGACTGGGGATAAATTTCATAAAAGATTGCATTATCAAGCCACTTTGCCATGTTTTTGCTCCTTCCCTTTTCTTCACGTTTCTTATAAAAAACGTTTTCCGTTATTTTCTTTTACCATACCACAGAATGGCTACTTGTACAACCGGTAAAAATCTTCTATAATGAAATATCAGGGGCAAAAGCCTGAAACCACAATAAGAATGAGGTCTATCATGTTAACACAAAAAGTAAGCACCATCGATGAACTCTTGCAGTTCGTAGGCAGTCTACGCGAAAAGCACGGCGTCCGCCTCTGGTTCCGCGGGGAAGAGAACGCAGATCTGACTCTGATCCCTTCCATCCAACGAAGCCAGAAAAGACTGGACTCCGAACGCTATATTGCCAATGATTTCTATATCCGGGCGAGACAGATCCTGGACAATCCTCCCGACAAACATAATTACGCCGGCTGGGTCTCCCTGATGCAGCACTACGGTCTGCCCACGAGAATGTTAGACTGGACCCAGTCTCCCCTGATCGCCGTATTTTTCGCCACGGAAACTTACAGAGAGACTCCGGACACCGATGCCTGTGTCTGGGTACTGACACCGGGGCTGTTGAACGAGAAGGAAGGATTCGGCAACTGCATCTATCCCATTGATGCGGACACCACACAGGAAATGCTGCTGCCTGCCTTCAAACACAACCACCACAATCCGGAATTGAAAAACAAGATCCTGGCTTGCAGCTCCACAGAGAATAACCTCCGCATGTACTCCCAGTACTCCAACTTCACCGTACATAACTCTCTGGAACGTCTGGAAGATATCTGCGATGAAAATATGCTGTATAAGATCATTATCCCCTCCGGACGGAAACAATACTTTATAGAAAGCCTGCGGGTATTCGGCATCTCCGAAAGCTTCGTATACCCCGACCTGGATCATATATCCAGTGATTTGAAGGACTCCTATGGGATTTAGATTCATTAATTAAGAAAGGAAATATACACATGAAAATCGTATTACAGCATCTGACCAAGAAATTCCCCGCCCGCGGTCCTGTCCGCGGCAGGAAAAACCGCGAAGATGTCATTGCCGTGAATGACTTCGACTTCGAGATCCCCGACGGCAAGCTGATCGGACTTTTAGGTCCCTCTGGCTGTGGCAAAAGTACGGCACTGAATCTGATCTGCGGTCTGCTGAAGCCCACCGAGGGCAAGATCTTTTTCGGAGAAGATGATGTCACCGGACTTCCTCCCGAGAACCGCGGTGTCGGCATGGTCTTCCAGAACTATGCCCTCTACCCCCATCTCACCGTGGAGAAAAATATTCAGTTCCCCTTAGAGAACCTGAAGGGTGCTGACAAGCTTTCCAAAGAAGAGATGAGCAAGCGCGTGCTGGAAGCAGCAAAGCTGGTACAGATCGACCACCTGTTAGAGCGCAAACCCAATGAGCTCTCCGGCGGTCAGCAGCAGCGTGTTGCCATCGCCAGAGCTTTGGTCAAGCTGCCCAGAGTACTTCTCTTAGACGAGCCCCTTTCCAATCTGGATGCCAGACTCCGTCTCCAGACCAGAGAAGAGATCCGCAGGATCCAGCAGGAGACACAGATCACCACCATCTTCGTTACCCACGATCAGGACGAAGCCATGAGCATCTCCGATATGATCGTCGTTATGAAGGACGGTATCGTACAGCAGATCGGCAAGCCCCAGAACGTATACGATGATCCCGTGAACCTGTTCGTTGCGAAGTTCCTCGGCACACCTCCCATCAATGTCTTTGACGGTGAAGTGAAGAGCGGACAGTTATACATCGGCTCCGAAGCTGTTCTGCCTGCTCCCGGGGTAGCGAATCAGACTGTGCATGTCGGCATTCGTCCGGAAGGTTTTGTATTAAAAGAGGACGGACCGCTCTCCTGCGATCTGGTGCGTCTGGAGGTCATGGGCCGGGATGTGAGCATTGTTTCCACCCATGAAAAGTCCCAGAACGCTACCATCCGTTCCATCATTGATGCCGACGAAGGGAAATATCTTCCCACCGGAAAAGTGCATTTCGCCTTAAAACCCGCAAAAGTATTCCTCTTTTGCACCGACACCGAAGAACGCATCCGCTTTTAATATTTTATCCGATTCTGTAGTCCGGCGCTATTCATGGGCTGCAGAAAGAATTGAGGTTTCTTATGGAAAAACAAAATCTGAAAGCCTGGCTCTATCTATTGCCGGCATTCCTGTTTCTGGGTGCTTTTATGATCTATCCTCTGATCGACGTATTCGTGTACTCCTTTGAAGAGGGTTACAATTCCGCATCCCAAACCTTTTACGGCGTAGGAATGTACAACTACTCCTATGTGCTCCACGATCCGTACTTTTTACAGGCATTGAAAAATACCTTCATTCTGGTCATCATCACCGTTCCGGTCTCCACCGGACTGGCGCTTTTGATCTCCGCTGCCTTAAGCTCCATTAAACCGCTGCGGGATCTGTTCCAGACCATATTTTTCCTGCCCTATGTGACCAATACTCTGGCGGTCGGTCTGGTCTTCATGATTCTTTTCAAAAAGACCCCTTACTCCGACGGTCTTATCAATCTGCTGATCCAGTTTTTCGGCGGCAGCTCCGTGGATTTCATCGACGGACCCTACTGGGCGAAAATGTTCGTGCTGTGCTTTTACACCATCTGGATCGTTATGCCTTTTAAGATTCTGATCCTGACCAGTGCTCTCGCCAGTGTGAACCCCATGTACTACAATGCGGCAAGAGTGGACGGCACTTCCCGTTTCCGAATGTTCACCAAGATCACACTGCCCATGATCTCCCCCATGGTATTCTACCTGATCATCACCGGCTTTATCGGCGCATTCAAAGCCTACAGTGATGCCGTGGCGCTGTTCGGCACGAACTTAAATGCCGCAGAGATGAATACCATTGTCGGCTACGTCTACGACATGCTCTACGGCGACAGCGGGGGATATCCTTCCTATGCTTCCGCCGCGGCGATCCTGCTGTTTGCCATCGTCCTGACCATCACCTGCATCAATCTGCTGGTCAGCAAAAAGCATGTCCACTATGTATAGGAAAGGAGGTCTTTGTGATGTCTGATGTTACATCTGATTATAAAAAACAAGAAAAGCGCACCCGGATCTGCGGCAATATCCGCAATGGGATCGTCTACTTTTTTCTGTGTCTGTGGGCGCTGATCGTACTGTTTCCTTTTTACTGGATGGTACTGACCTCCGTAAAAAGCTACGGCTCCTATAATGCGGAATATATTCCGAAGTTTTTCACCCTGTCTCCCACTCTGCTGAACTACGTGGACGCTTTTACCACTGTTTCCCTGGGAAGATACCTGTGGAACACTTTGTTTTTCACCGTGGTCACCACTGCCATCATGTTAGTGGTCATCACCCTGGCGGCCTTCGCGTTTGCAAGGTTGAACTTTGCCGGAAAAGATCTGATCTTTACGTTATTTTTATCTCTGATGATGATTCCGAACGAGCTGGTGGTCATTACGAATTTCACCACTATCACGAACCTGGATCTGCGCAATACCTTCACCGGCCTGATCCTGCCTTCCGTGACTAGCGTATTTTATATCTATCTGCTGCGGGAGAATTTTGCACAGATTCCGGACGAGCTGTATTATGCCGCCAAGGTAGACGGTACTTCCGATCTGCGATATCTGCGCAAGGTCATGGTGCCCATCTGCAAACCCACGCTGATCACCATCGTGATCCTAAAGGTTATTGAATGCTGGAACTCCTATGTGTGGCCCAGACTGATCACCGATGATCCGGATTACTATCTGGTATCCAACGGCATCCAGGAGATCCGTGAGAATGGTTTCGGCAGAGAGAACATCCCCGCCACGATGGCTGCGGTGGTCGTGATTTCCGTCCCTCTGGTGGTGTTGTTCCTCGTATTCCGTAAAAAAGTCATGGCAGGCGTTGCCAGAGGAGGTACCAAAGGATGAGTCGATTCAGCAAAAAACTGGCATTATTATGTGCCGTGGGCACTCTGTCTCTGTCCCTGACCGGCTGCCATGGTTCGAAAGGCCTGCCGGAATTCACCGTTCCGGAGGAATTCGATACTTCCAGGAACTATGAGATCACCTTCTGGGCGAAAAATGATACCAACAAAACCCAGACGGAAATCTACAAGAAAGCCATTGCGGATTTTGAAGCCCTGTATCCCAATATCACGGTGAACCTGAATCTATACACGGATTACGGCAAAATTTACAACGATGTCATTACCAATATTTCCACCAATACGACACCCAATGTCTGTATCACCTACCCGGATCACATTGCCACCTACCTCACCGGGCAGAATACTGTAGTTCCTCTGGATGACCTGTTTGCCGATGAAAAATACGGTCTGGGCGGCACAGATCTTGCCTATGACGGTCCTGCCAGAGAAGAAGTCATTCCTCAGTTTTTGAATGAATGCTCCATCGACGGTCATTACTATGCCGTTCCTTACATGCGTTCCACTGAGGCCTGCTACGTGAATAAGACCTACGTGGAAAATCTTGGATATACTCTGCCGGATGTACTGACCTGGGATTTCATCTGGGAGGTCTCCGAGGCTGCCACCGCTCAAAATGCAGACGGCACCTATGTAGTCAACGGACAGAATGTACTGATCCCGTTTATCTATAAGTCCACCGACAACATGATGATCCAGATGTTAAAGCAAAAGAACGCGGGATATTCCACAGCTGACGGCAGCATTGAACTTTTCAACGATACCACCACGGATCTCCTGTACGATATTGCCGGACATGTAAAAAGCGGTGCCTTTTCCACCTTCAAGATCTCCGGTTATCCCGCGAACTTCCTGAATGCCGGGCAATGTATTTTCGCCATTGATTCCACTGCCGGAGCCACCTGGATGGGTACGGACGCTCCGCTGTCAGATATCAGCGAGGACTCTCTGGTGCAGTTTGAGACCGCCGTGCGGATGATTCCCCAGTTTGACCCGGAGCATCCCGAAATGATCTCTCAGGGTCCTTCCGTCTGCGTTTTCAATAAATCAGACTCCCAGGAAGTACTGGCATCCTGGCTGTTTGCCCAGTATCTGCTTACCAACGATGTGCAGATCGCTTATTCCGAGACAGAAGGTTATGTACCTGTAACCTCTAAGGCACAGAACTCCGCAGAGTATCAGGAGTATCTGTCCGAGTGCGGTGCGGATAACGGTACACATTATGCAGTGAAGATTGAAGCTTCCAAACTGTTGCTTGACAACGTAGACAGCACCTTCGTTACACCGGTCTTCAATGGTTCCGCATCCTTACGTGACGCTTCCGGACAGTTGATTGAAAACGTGGTGAAGTCCACCCGCAGAAAAGAGACTGTGGATGATACCTACATGCAAAAGCTTTACAGCGATGTAGAAAGCCTGTACCGTCTCGGTCAGGGAAGTGATGCCTCCTTCGGCAAAAAGGAACTGGGTGCCATGCCCCGGGCTTCCGTGATCCTGTTAAGCACACTTGCAGTCACCTGGGTTCTGATCCTCCTGTATGTAGGGCGGGAATATTTAAAAAACAGAAAGAAGTAATTTTTCAGCCCCATTCGTAAGATAATATCTGGTGGTATTATCCTGCGCATGGGGCTCTTTTTGCAAAAAATCTTGATTTATCTTGCATTTCAGGTATAATGGAACTGTTCGGTGTCTGAATGCGCCGGATAAATTGAGGAGATGTCTGTGTATCTGCACAGACCCATATGCGCCACAAGCGCAGGAATGGAGGATTATTATGAAAAAGAAGACACTTGCATTAACCATGGCTATGGCTATGGTTCTGTCTCTCGCTGCATGTGGAAACAGCAATGCAGACGTTGCTGCTGAATCTACCGCTGCTGCCACCACCGAGGCTGCTACTACCGAAGCCGCTACTACCGAAGCCGCTGCTACGGAAGCTTCTACCGAGGCTGCTGAAGCTGTTGCTGATGAGAAGTCCGAGGGTGTTATGACCTACGAAGAGTACATGGCTGCTGATCTCGATTCCGAAGTTGTGATCGAGGCTTATGTTCAGGCGAAACAGTCCTGGTGGGAAGATAAGGCTACCCTGTACACCCAGGATCAGGATGGTGCTTACTTCATCTACAATTCCGTATGTTCCGAAGAGGATTATGCTAAGCTGGTACCCGGTACCAAGATCAAAGTAACCGGTTATAAGACCGAGTGGTCTGGTGAAGTAGAGATCGCTGAAGGTGCTACCTTCGAGATCGAAGAGGGCAGCTACATCGCTCCCGTTACCGATGTGACCGATCTGTTAGGCACCGATGATCTGATCAACTACCAGAACCAGTTCGTAGCTTTCAAGGGTATGACTGTAGAAGTTGCAGGTCAGGATGCTGACGGCAACGATGTTGCTTTCCTGTACAACTGGGATGGTTCCGGTGAAGACGGTAACGACCTGTACTTCAACGTATCCCTGAACGGTCAGACCTATACCTTCACCGTTGAGTCTTATCTGTGCGACAACACCACCGATGTTTACAACGCAGTAAAGAACTTAAAGATCGGTGACACCATCGATATGGAAGGTTTCCTGTACTGGTACGAAGGTGTGAACCCTCACATCACTTCCGTGACTGTGAAGTAATTTCATCTGGTGAAAATCTTATTAACATAAAAGAGTTGTCCTCATTATGAGGGCAGCTCTTTTGTTATTTCCCGTAATTAATCACCAGTCTGGTAAACAGATCCTCCAGATCCATCCGTACATCCATTTTTTATACACACGGATTTTTCTCTTTCCATACCCTCTTTTTATTGTCCACTCTTATGCTTTACTTATCTTCTACCATGTACTCCTGCACATCCCCGGCCTCTGTCTGCCGAAATTCCCCGCCCTCGTCAACTGTGCGACAATTCTTTTCTCGGGACTTATTGCTTATGCGTGCCGTTCAGCTTTTATTTTCTGCTCTCCCACCAACGTTTAGCAATCCGGAAGCCCTCCGTGGGGACGCAGAACCTGTGGTCTCTGGGAGGCTGCAACGCAGTATCCAGTTCCTCCATATCGAACCACTCCACACTCTCCACTTCCTCTTTTTGCAGGATAAGCTTCGCAGCATCTACCGGCTTAGTGTACATATAGACGAATGCAACCTCGTTGTCCCGAAACATTTTTCCATGAAATTCCTTTTCGTATTGAATATCAAAGCATCCGGCGAATTGCAATTCCTCTTTAGATGCCTGGATTCCCAGTTCTTCGTGAAGTTCCCGTATTGCAGATTCCTCCGGCTCGTCCCCCGCCTGAATATGTCCGGCGGAAGAAGTATCGAACCGCCCCGGAAAGCTGTCTTTTTCTGCAGAGCGTTTCTGCAATAACAGCTGGGCTTTTCCGTTCTGTTCCCTCACGATCCAGATATGGGCGGTTCTGTGGCGGACACCCTTTTTATGTGCCTGTATGCGTTCTATGGTCTCCCCTGTGGGAATGCCTTTTTCATCTACGATGTCAAAAAATTCCATGGTGTTATGGCTCCTTTGTGTTTCTTTGTAGTTTTCCTATCTAAGATCTAATACCATCAGATCAAAATCGTAGTATTCCCCGTCGATCTTAAAATACGCCGGCGCGGTCCCGATTTTCCGGAAGCCATATTTCTCATAGACATGAATAGCTCGTATATTATCGCTTCGAACTTCCAGATTGATCAGTTCTATCATATGTTCTTTTGCATACATAATGCATTTTTGTAACAGCGCCCTGCCAATTCCCTGCCCCCATTCCGACTTGACCACAGAGATTCCGAATTCGGCGCGATGGCTCATCCTTCTGGAAAATCCGCTTAGACTGGCATCTCCGATAATCTCTCCATTTTTCCATACTACATAGAGAACGGAATGTTCCTCCTTATTTATATTCTGTATAAATTTCTCTTCCTCTTCTGTCGAAATAGGAAGCCCTTCTTTTCCAAAGGACAGATAATCTGTCTCTCCACCTACCTGCGCTAAATATGCGATGATCTTCTCCGCATCTTCCGGTGTAGCTTCTCTGATATCAAATTCTTCCATAGCTGCCTCCAGCCCTTCTGTCATCTGTTAATGGATCTGACTTGCAATCGTATTAAAACCTGCACCAATACTTCCATTCAGCTGCTCCAGCGCATGTGCGGTCAATCTTCCACAATCACAATAGCTGCCACAATGATTATCCTGCCGATCAGATGTTGGTATTCTTTCATGCTGATTTTCTTTTATTCGTAATCAAAAATGGTCTTAGTCTGAATATACTTCCCGTACTTTGCCTTCCATTCCTGATGATCTGCGGAAGCATCATACACAGACAGTGCCTCCGGATCCATTTCCATCTCGATCATCAGATCATGCCGGTTCGGTCTCGGTGTCACATTTTCATAAATGTTCACCGTATGAACGCCTTCTATCTGCTTCGTCCGATTGAAGATCTTCTTGATGTCCGCAAGCATCTCCCTGCTCGCCGCATCCTCCCGGTTCCATATATTCTCTTTAAATTTTACAATGATCAGGTGCTTCATTTTGCATATCCCCCTTATTTTACTATTACTGATATGTTTTATCCTACCACGGCATCCCATTTGCTACAACCAAAATATTCCTGCAAGATCATTTCTACTTTGTCTGCATTCAGAGGACACTGTTTTGTTTCATAGGTGAGAATCAGATTTACCGAAGGAATGATACCATGTCGGCAATATAGCTTTATTTTGTCACAAGCATGATTGCAATAATCCGGATTATCCATCATCCCAAAGTGCTCCCAATAGAAATATTGTCCCGTAAAGGGATGCCGTATCACGAAATCTGGATATAAAATTATTCCATCCAAAACCAGTTTTTCTTCATAGTGAAACGGTATTTTATTTTGATATAGCATTCTGTCAATAATTGCTTCTGATTTAGACCGCAACATCTTCCCATGCGTTCCTTGTACCAATAAATTTTCCGGATGCTTTGTACATTTTTCATAGGGTTCCTCCTGCCACCGCTCTAGTTCCTTATCCAATGGTCTGAAATTCTTAGCCAGCAATTTTCCATATTCCGGATGATTTAATAGATGTTCGGAGTTTATTTTCATCTTGTCTGTCTTCTTCAAGTAGGCTTCCCATCCCGCTGCTTCACTCTCCAATTCCTTTTTTCTATACTCATAGTATTTCTTCAATGCCAGTATTTCTGCCTGATTTCTTTCGGTTTTCGGAAGATAGCGTATTCCATTTTCCTCTTTTACTTTCCATTTGTAGCGGTTTTCATTTTTGAAGCATTGCAATTCTCCTTGCGGAAATTTTTTGTCCAATTTTGTTATCTTTTCTAATTCCTTATTAATTTCTTCTATTCTGTTTTTTATATTTTCGCGTGTAGTTTTCACTTTTCCTCCTTCTGCACACTGGCTTCTTGACTTCTCCGGGGCTTATTCTTACTTTTCTTTCTCCTACGCCCCGGCTTCTTGACTTCTCCGGGGCTTATTTCTACTTTTCTTTTTCCTACGCCCCGGCTTCTTGACTTCTCCGGGGCTTATTCTTACTTTTCTTCCTCTCACGCCCCGGCTTCTTGACTTCTCCGGGGCTTATTCTTACTTTTCTTTCTCCTACGCCCCGGCTTCTTGACTTCCCCGGGGCTTATTCTTACTTTTCTTCCTCTCACGCCCCGGCTTCTTGACTTCTCCGGGGCTTATTCTTACTTTTCTTTCTCCTACGCCCCGGTTTCTTGACTTCTCCGGGGCTTATTTCTACTTTTCTTTTTCCTACGCCCCAGCTTCTTGACTTCTCCGGGGCTTATTCTTACTTTTCTTTCTCCTACGCCCCGGCTTCTTGATTTCCCCGGGGCTTATTTCTACTTTTCTTTTTCCTACGCCCCGGCTTCTTGACTTCCCCGGGGCTTATTCTTACTTTTCTTCCTCTCACGCCCCAGCTTCTCGATTTCCTTGGGGCTTATTCTTACTTTTCTTTCTCCTACGCCCCGGCTTCTTGACTTCTCCGGGGCTTATTCTTACTTTTCTTCCTCCTATGCCCCGGCTTCTCGATTTCCCCGGGACTTATTCTTACTTTTCTTTCTCTCACCCCCCGGCTTCTTGGCTTCCTCGGGGCTTATTCTTACTTTTCTTCCTCTCATGCCCCAACTACCTAGAACCCCAACGGCTTATTTTCTTCTCAGATACCCTTTCAGCCGGTTTCCGTGACTGTCGACGGTTACTGTCAGGGCTCCATAGTCAGTGGTGAGGTACCAGGGGACCTTAGCATCTTCCAGGCGCTGTAGCGTCGCGGCATGGGGATGGCCATAGGAATTGTTACGACCACAGGAGATAATGGCGGCAGCGGGGCCGGCGGCGGCAAGGAACTCAGAACTGGTGGAATAGCCTGAGCCGTGATGCGCTACCTTCAGGATGTCTACCTTGAAGCCCCCTTGTCTCCGTGATTCCCACAGTTCCTGCTGTTCTCGCGGTTCCTGCGATTCCTGCAATTTCCGCACATTCTGCAAAGCCTGTGATTCCTGCGCTACCCGTAACGTCTTCAACGTCTGCAATTCCTGTGTCAGCTGCTGCTCCCCTTCGCCTTCCACATCCCCTGTCAGGAGAATGCTTAGCTTCCCGGCACCCACGCCGAAGTTTTTCCTTTCACCGGTATCGCCATGACCGGTTCTCTCACCAGTAACTCCGACAGCAAAGCTGCCGTTCTCACCGTAAACTTCGCTAGCAGCTCTTCCGCCCTCTCCACTTGCTTCCATCCCCTCTGCCGCGCCCCACTTCACTGCTTTCGCAAATACCTCCACGTAGAAGCATTCCGAATAGGCATTGGCATCCGCAAGGGTCGTATTCTCCTCCGGGTGCAGACACCGCAGCCGGAGTCGACTATCCCTGATCTCATCGCCACATTTTATGTAACTTACCGGTACTCCGGCATATTCCGCGGCAACAAGCAATTTTTCAAAAGCCTCCCTGCGCTCCGCTTCCGTAATCGCAGGCAGAAACATCTGCTCCACGGTAATTCCCCATTCTCCACCGTTCTCCAGCAGTTCCAATATGCCATTCATATGGTCTTCATCTGGGTGCGATACAAACACACCGCGTAGAGACTGGATTCCCCGGCTCTTGAGATAAGGCTTCAACACATATTCACCGATTTTCCTCCGACTGGTACTGCCGCAGTCAAAAAGATATGCCCCCTGCCCGGTCTCCACCACGATACCGTCTCCCTGTCCCACGTCCAGAAAAGTCACACGGCTTCCCCGATCAAAATTGCCGGTCAGTAAACCAACTATTAATACTAAAATCATTGCGGCTACAATTCGGCACATAACTCCGTTCCTATATGTCATCACTCCCTGCCATGTATACCAAAAATTTGCTAAAACATGCCGCCATCTGGTGGGACATATTTCAGAGTACCTGTCAGAATGCTGCATCTTTTTTCTGTTACTCTCTCTTTTTCTACCCCTACCGCTATCATCCACTCTGCGTGTTTCCCGACGCTGCCTTTCTCTTTCAGTGCGGTGTCCGTCTCCATGATTATTTTCCGCCACATAAGCTGCATAAAGTCTTTGCCGCTTCCATTTTTCCGCATAATTCCTGCCAATGATCAACACAAATAGCCCACTATAATAAACGACCATCTGCCACTTTGCCGGGCGGCCCACGCACCATACCGCTCCCGGCAGTTCTCCGAACCGTTCGCAGATCCATTCATACCACCACAGGATCAGACAATCCACCGTCCCTGCAATTCCCAGTCCAGGGATCAATGACAGGATTCCCCCTGCCATCACCACACTCATAAAGGGCAACACCAGCAGGTTCAATAATACCGAGTAGACAGGGATCTCATAAAAGAACCAGAGCTGTATGGGCAGCGTAAAAAGAATAACTCCGGCACTGGCGGCAAAACCGCTTTTAAGTGCTGACACCATGCGCCAAAGCCTTTCATACACCACCTTCCGCCAGCCTTCCCGGTACTTGTTCCTCTCGTAAGCGGAATCACCCAGAATATCTGTCACGGTCAGAAGCCATGCCGGTACTCTAAAACCGTTCCCCCCGTTTCCCAGTCTCCTCTGTTCCGTGTCAAAGTCAGACCTCTCACCAAATCCGCTCTTCCCATCAGTCCTCTTTTTCTCTGCAAAGCCTAATGCCTCACCAAGTCCGCGCTTCCCGTCGGCCCTCTTTTTCTCTTCAAGCCCTGCCACCACACTACTGGTCGTTTCCACACCGACATTATCTTCCCTACCATCCCCGGCAAACACCGGTGTCAACAAGCAGATCCCCAGCACCGCCCCAAAAGACATCAAAAAGCTCACATCCCCAAGCCGCTCCGGTTGCTGCAACACCAGCAATGCCGCCAACAGCCCCACACCTGTCAGCATATCGTAAGTCCTTCCCACGAATATCCCCAACATCTGCAGCAGATACATTCCTATGGCACGGCTGGCGGATACACTCATACCCACCATCATACCGTACAGAAGCAGTGTCATGGCACCTCCCGCTGCTGCCACTCTGACCGGAGCCCCCAGTCTCTTAAGCAGCCGGTAGCATCCCATCCCCAGCAAAGTAATATGCAGCCCCGTCTGGGGCTTTACCCTGTCTTTTATAGATGGCATAACTTCTTATTATAAAGGGATAGTCAGCATACAACGCTAAGGGGGATAGCCCACTAGGGGATATACCCCCTTTGAACACCCCAGATTTGCTTATTCTTGAGATTTGTCTAATCACGCAAAACCATGTTTGCGGCTCTCTGTTATACGCATTGTATAACACCACTATATTTGTAACAAAAAATAGCGTGGCTGTCAAATCGTAGCCACACTATTTTTTGTGTTCCGTCTTACTGCTGATTCTGTTTTTCAGTAAAGAATGCCCCATAATTAAACATCTTCATGCTCTGGTATCTGCCCATGTCCAGCAGATTGTTTATTATGATTTCCACGTCCCTGTCCTCACCAGACTGCTCATGCAGTCTCTGGCATATTCTTCCATAGGCTGCAAGCATTTCACTGTAGAGTTTTTCACAGTATCTGCCTTCTTCAAATTCATTCTCTACCACACTGCTTTCCTCACAATCAAATTTATCCAGATCATAATGTCCGTTCATCAGATCGTAGATCATTGTTTTGAATTCCTCATCCTGTACTCTCATATACATCCTCATCACTTTCCGTGGTCACCGGAATGCATAGAAAAAGGGAAGCCAGTCTTGTCAGATACAATCAAACTGCTTCCCCTTACTTCTTCAGCGTCCTTACGAAGTTCATCAGTATTCTGCGTTCATCCGCATTTAAGTCATCCCATATCTCCAATAATTCACCTTGCTCATCCGTCAGGTCAGGCCGCATACCATCTCCGGCAAAGAACTGTGCGATTGAAATTCCGAATGCATCACAGATCCTTTCCAGGGTCGGTACTGTAGGTATGCTCTTCTTATTCATTATATTTGCCAACGCTGTCTGCGACATATCCGTGAGCTGTGCAAGTCTGTATTTGGAGACTTTATGCTTGCTGCATAATTCTTTTACCCTCTTTGGTATGTACTCCTCTGTACGCAAGTAAATTACACCTCTCTTCTATCTGTACGATATACATATTGTAACCGTTACGCAGAAGAATTATTAGAACCATATCTCTTTCGTAATTTACTCTAGTGTAGTGGAGTATCTGGGTAAAAAAATATGAACGGCAGATTTATGCAGTTCAGTTTTGTATCATGACAGAACCTTGATTTACCTTGTTTCCATCATTCTTATATCGTCTTGTTCCAGTTATAAGCATACCATCTGCATCAGTATCCTTCAATAAAAATCGTTCGACATATTTCGCACTTTCCCATCCCCCATGTTTTTCTTCTACTCCATTGCGCTTTATTAAATTACACAACTTTTTTGCACTCATTGATAGATAATTTACCTTGCGTAAGAAAAAGAAAACAGGAGGTACAATCTATGAATCAGACGCAGATATCTGTCAACCACAGGCAGATAGGATACCGTATCAAGGAAGTAAGGGAGCAGAATCATATTTCACAGGCACAGCTTGCGGAAATGACCGACCTTTCCGTCTCCTACATAAGCCACATTGAAAATGCAAAAAGGAAAGCAAGCCTGGAATCTGTCATCCGTATCGTGAATGCCCTCGGCATTACCGTGGATGAACTGCTTGCCGGAGTGCAGATGAACAATCCGGCTGCATACCAGACAGACATCGATATGCTCATGGAAGACTGCTCGGAAAATGAGAAAAGATTCATCTATGAACTTATAAAAGCAAGCCTTGAAACCATGCACAAAAACGGCTGGGAGCTTGCTTCCAGTGACAGGCACAGATAAAGGCACACTATTTTCACACAAATAAATTTTCTTTGAAATAGACTATAGGGATATGGCTGTCCGTATAGTCTATTTTATTTCAGCATGAAAATTTTATAATAAAATCCAGCACAGAAATAAAAGGTGGTAAGTCATGAACGAAAACGAGCAGAAAGCCGGCTCAGTTGCCGACCAGAAAAGTAAGATAAGGGAACGCTATAAAGGCATCAACCCGGATGAACTTGACGTGATCCCTGCCCTTCCGCAGGAAGATATATTTGCAGTGGAAAATGAACAGCGTGTTGCCGTATATGCAAGGGTGTCAACGGATGATCCAAGGCAGACATCTTCATATGAACTGCAGAAGAACCATTATCATGATGTCATCAGCAAGAGTCCGAACTGGAAACTGGTACAGATCTATGCGGATGAAGGCATCTCCGGCACTTCACTCCAGCACCGTGACCAGTTCAAGCTGATGATTGAAGACTGCAAAAAAGGTCAGATAGATCTCATCGTGACCAAGAGCGTATCACGTTTTGCCCGGAATGTGGTGGACTGCATCGGCTATGTCAGGGAGCTTCTCGCACTCCCCCATCCTGTCGGTGTTTTCTTTGAAACGGAAAGGCTCAACACCTTTGACCCCAAAAGTGAGATGGTGCTTTCCTTCATGGCCACACTTGCACAGGAAGAAAGCCATACCAAGAGCGAGATCATGAATGCATCCATCGAGATGCGTTTCCGCAGGGGGATCTTCCTTACACCGATACTCCTCGGATATGACCATGATGAAGATGGAAACCTCATTATTAATGAAGGGGAAGCAAAGATCGTAAAACTCATATTTATGATGTACTTAAACGGATGCACCTGTCAGGAGATTGCCGATACCCTGACGGAACTCGGCTGTGAGACCAAAAAGGGGAACACTGTATGGTCTCCTGGTTCCATCCTTCAGATACTGCAGAATGAGAGGCACTGCGGTGATGTTCTTGCACATAAGACCTACACTCCGAATTATCTCAACCACAAATCAAAGAAGAATATGCAGAACCGTCCCCAGTACCGGAAGCGTGACCATCACGAAGCCATCATATCAAGGGATGACTTTATTGCGGTCCAGAGACTAATCAGCAATGCCAAGTACGGGAACAAAGGGATCCTTCCGCAGCTGAAGGTCATTCCGGGAGGTGTCCTGAAAGGGTTTGTATCCATCAACCCTAGATGGGCGGGATTTAAGGAAACGGATTACATGAATGCTTCTTCCAGTGTTTATGACGGCACGGAACAGTCCGGCCCGTCTTCCGGTCATGTGGAAGTAAAATCCGGTGAATTTGACCTGCGCGGATATGAGATCGCACGCTCACAGTTTTTTGACAGCACGGACCGTATAACAGTTACCTTCAGCCAGGGAGATATCCGCTTTTCCGCTCCTGCCGTCCGCAAACTTGACAGTACGCTTGTGGAACTGCTCATACATCCAAAGAAACTGGTCTTTGCCGTAAGGAATGCGGGGAAAGACTGCCGGAATGCCATGCAGTGGTCTAAAAAGAAAGACGGCAAAAATTCTCCACGTGAGATCAGCGGGACTGCATTTCTTCCCACGCTCTATTCCCTCCTCGGCTGGAATGATGACTGCCGTTACCGCATTACGGGGGTAAAGCGTGGCAGCGGGAATGATGCCGTACTGCTCTTCAACCTTTCCGAACCGGAGATATTCATCCCCAATGACATGGTCGGTGCACCGGATGCGGATCCGGCCGTAAAACCCTTTACAGACAACCAGCAGAGAAATATCCGAGCCTATCCGCCTGACTGGGCAGACACATTCGGGAGCAATTATTACAGCCACGCACAGGCAGAAGAACTTGCCGGATTCACCGGACGTAAAGACCCGGATACCTCCCATGCCCCGGTAACATATAACGACACTGATATACAGGTCACCAGTAAAAATGACATCGAAAAGAATATTAAACAGATCATGTCAGATATGAAGGAGAACACAGATGAACATACAGACAAACGATGAAAAGAATACCATTCCCGTGACCGAGGATGATGCTTTCAGCTATGACGGGTATCAGGTTGTCCGCGGCGAGTTCTTCGCCCATACCTATGAACCGTCCTTTACTTTTAATTCCAGCAAGGTATCCGTAAACACCGCATGCATAAAAAAGCTGCCGGATACGGATTTCGTGCAGATACTCGTAAACCCGGATGAAAAGAAACTGGCGGTGCGTCCATGCCAGGAGGATGAGAAGGATTCCTTCCGGTGGTGCTCCGCAACGGCAAAACGCTCTCCAAGGCAGATCACCTGCCGTATCTTTTTTGCCAAGGTCGTGTCGCTTATGGGATGGAATTCATCCTATCGCTATAAACTGCTTGGGAAGCTGATACGGTCAGACAATGAACTGCTCTTTGTCTTCGACCTCACCACGCCTGAGATCTTCGTGCGTGAGGAAAAGGAAGACGGAAAGATAAAAGCGTCCCGCACGCCAAGCTATCCGGAAGAATGGCAGAACCAGTTCGGTGTGCCTGTCGAGGAACACCAGAGCAGTTTACAGGTCAACATGTTTGACGGTTATGCGGTGTTCGGCATCTCCGAAAACAATACCGCTGAACCAGAAGAAGAAAAAACAGAACATCCAGAAAAGGAGGAACAGCATTATGAACAGAGAAACCTCTTTGAAGCCGGTCCTATGCATTGACTTAAAGAAAAACAGAATACGCATACACAAGCTCACACTCCATATGCTCGGTGACCCGGAGTATATCCAGCTGCTTGTAAACCCACAGGACAGCATGATCGCCATAAGGAAAAGTGTGCGTAAGGATTACCTTGCCCACCGTGTACGCTACAGTAAAGCCGACAGCCGTTACTGCTACGAATTATACAGTACGGAACTTTTACAGGCATTACGGCATACGGGCATATATCTGGAGGACAACCGCAGCTACCGTATCTACGGTGCACTGAATCCAAAAGAATGTCTTGCCAGCTTTTCCATGAATGAATGCGTGCTTGTAGATGATATGACCCAAACGGAGGAATCAGTATGAACAACAGACCAGTCCCGGAACTTCAGACGGATCCGGAATTTGATGAGCTGATACAGCCAAGGGAAGAAAAGTACCTGGAAGAACTCGAAGAAAACATTTTTGACCACGGATGCCAGGAGCCTGTATGTGTATGGAACGGTATCATACTTGACGGCCGTCTGCGGTATAAAATCTGTACGAAATGGGATATCCATTTCAACATCCGGCGCATCATGCTTGAAAGCCGTGATAAGGCAGTCTCTTTTATCTGCCATGAACAGCTAAAACGTACAGACCTTACCGGGGAATACAAAAAATACCTGATAGGCAGACTGTTCCGTGCGGATATGAATACCGCCAGTGATGAATTCATGAAAAAACATCCTGACACGGAACTGAATGCAGACGGACAGGTGTCACAGAAATATGTCCGTAAGACGGATATTGCCACCATCATAGGCAATGAATTTAATTTTGGTTTTTCCACCGTGACAAAATATGATATTTATGCCCGTGCGGTCGATGACCTGAAACGGAAAAGCCCGGAGATCGCAGAAAAGATATTAAACGGGAAACTCCGTGTATCCCATGAAAATATCATAGAACTCTCCCGTCTTCCCATTGAGGATATCAACGGACTGAAAAGGCTCTTGGACAGCGGATCTATAGACCGCATCGGATACTCCCAGCTCCGGCACGAACTCAGGTGGCAGAGGCTTCCCACCGGAAAACCGGACTCAAGAAGGATAAAACGGGAAAAGGAAAGTGCCGAAGCCGGAATTAAGCAGATGCCCGCCACTGACCCGGATGCGGAACTCGAAAGCCTTAAATTTACGATACCTTCATGGTCAAAGACCATATCAAGGACCATGGAGCTTACAGATTTTCCTTCCACCTCAGTTAATGCAAGGCGTGAAGTGAAGATGCAGCTGTTAAACCTAACAAGAAAAATAACCAGACTGCTTTCGCAGCTTGAGGAGGATGATCCAGATGACAGAAGAACAGACAGCCGGACAAACGCCACAGGCCATTGACCTGATGCAGTTCGTCCCAAAAGTACACTTTGAACAGATCCCTATCAGGAATCTCGTATCCAACCAGGAATACCAGCGCAACCTCTCACAGCACCATGTCCAGCGTGCTGCCGCCAACTTTGACCTGTACCAGATAAATCCCGTAAAGGTCAGCCGAAGGAACGGTATCAACTATGTATTCAACGGACAGCACACCATTGAGATCGTTGCCCTCGTTTCAGGATCCAGGGAGACACCCGTGTGGTGTATGGTATACGATGACCTCGGATATGAACATGAAGCGGATATCTTTGCAAATCAGATGAAATATGTAAAGCCCCTGCTGCCTTATGAGATATTCATGGCAAACATAGAGGCCGGCAATGACAAACAGCTCATCATCCGTGACCTGGTGGAATCCTATGACCTTACCATCGCATCCACCACGACACCGGGCGGTATCTGTGCTGTCGCAACCCTGGAAAACATCCACGACAAATACGGCTACCATATGCTCGACCATGTCATCCGTCTCATTGCAGCCACATGGGAAGGGGCATCCCAGTCCTTCAGCGCAAACATGATGAACGGACTGGCACGTTTCCTGAATGCTTATGGTGATGCCATAAAAGATGATGTATTTAAGGAAAAGCTCGGAAGGATATCCATCAAGGAACTCGCCCGCACTGCAAAAGACAGGCGTTCCGGATCACTCGGATTTGCGGAAGCCATACTGATATACTACAACAAAAAAAGCAGGAACCCGCTTACCTGGGATAAACTTTATACCCATAAACTTCCGCATAAAAAGGACATGGAAGAAGAACCGTCCGACATTCCTGAACCTGGGGATGCGGACGGTGAAAGCAGCCAGATGGAGCTGTTTGGACTTCATGACAGCGGGGTTTCCGGGTGATCTACACGGAAACCTTTACCCTGCTGCCTTCCAGAAAGAAGAACTCATATTTTTTCGCACCAAGCACCGTCACTTCGCAGAGGACAAGCTGTGCGATCTCCGGAACGAATCTGGTAAGCGGTTCATTTCCCACGGCTTCCATCATCTGCCCCGCCCTGATCTTTTCAAGGGGTGTCCCGTCCAACTTCATCTGCTGCCATCTTTCCATATGCTTATCCCTATCCGTGACCAGTCTGTTGAATGCCTTTACAAATCCCTTTTCCAGGTCTGCATTATCAACGTAGGCATTCGTGCATGCCACTTTACCGTCTTTCCTGTGGTTCTTGCACTGCCACTGTACGATTCCCCTTGATCTCCATGAATGTCTCGTGAACAGGCTTCTGCATTCCCCGCAGAACACCTTCTCACAGAACGGCATGCAGTCCGCACCGTAACTGTACCTGTCCGTGCCGTGCGATTCCATGAATTTTTCCCTGCGGTCGAATTCTTCCTGTACCGCATTCCATGTCTGCTTATCTATAATCCCCTTATGGCTGTCCTTTACATAGACCTGTGCAATCTCACCGTTGTTTCTGACCTGTCTCTTGGTAAGGAAGTCTGCAGTATAGGTCTTCTGCAGAAGTGCATCACCCATGTGTTTTTCCTGTTTTAAGATTCCTATGACCGTGCTTGGATACCACTTTGTCTGCCCGAGACACCCTGGGACTTTCTCTTCCGTCAGTTCCTTTGCGATCTGTGCTGGATTGATTCCGATAAGGAAATCCCTGTATATCCTTCTCACTGTCTTTGCCTGTTCCTTATTGATGACAAGCTTCCCGTTCTCATCCTTATCGTATCCGAGGAACTTGAATGTGTTGAGATGCATCTCACCATTCTTGAATTTCGTGCGGATGCCCCATTTACAGTTTTCTGAAATGTTTCTCGATTCATCCTGTGCAAGGGAGCTTAAGATGGTGAACAGAAGCTCACCCGTGGAATCCAGTGTGTTGATGTTTTCCTTCTCAAATATGATGCCGATTCCAAGATTCTTCAGCTTTCTGGAATATGCCAGGCAGTCCTGCGTGTTCCTTGCAAAACGGCTGATGGATTTTGTTATGACAAGGTCTATCTTACCGCCCTCGCAGTCTGCGATCATCTTTTTGAACTGTTCCCTTTTCTTTGTGTTTGTACCCGAAATGCCTTCATCTGCATAGATGCCGGCCATTTCATAATTCTCATGCTCGTTGATATATTTTGTATAATACTCGACCTGTGCCTCAAAGCTGTGGAGCTGGTCTTCCTGGTCCGTTGACACACGGCAGTAGGCTGCCACCCTTATCTTCTTTTCCTGTACCGTCTTATGCCCTGTCCGCACCTTTTGGCTTCTTGCTGGTATAACTGTAACGCTTCTTGCCATTCTTATCATCCTTTCTCTGAATATAAATATCTTTTTTGATCTCTCCCCATCCCTTTATGATGGTATCCGGAACCCTTGTCCCATCACAGAAGTCTTTCCCCTTCCGCTTTCTCCCATTGCATACCCATATGACCTTATGGTTTTTGGTGTTTACATGCCTCACGAGTCTGCTTCCGCATAATCCGCAGAAGATCTTCTCCCTGTACGGATACTCTGTTTTCGTATTTTCAGGGATCGGCTCCGGCTCTTTCTTCTTATGCCTTCTTTTCCATGAGGCTTCTTTCAGATAGGTGAATTCCTTTTTCCCCTTATCTGTCTGTTTTTCCCCTATATACATATTTTCATCGAAATGCCATGCCCCTCGCAGGACTCCATCCGGAATGTTTATCCCCTCGCAGAAGGACCTCCCATACCGCTTTGTACCGCTGCATCCCCAGTTCAGCCTGTTGCCGTTACTGTAGATTCTCCTGTAAAGTGGGTGTCCGCATCTGGCACAATAGATCCTGTTCATGTATGGATAATTTTCTTCCGTGAATTCTTCGATTACTGAGCCTTCCGCAAGATAATCCCGCTTTGCTTCCAATGCATCCTGTGCTTTCTGCCAGAGTTCGGGGGAAACAATGGCTTCATGGTCATCCTCGATGTACCAGGCATCTACTTCGCCCCTGTTTCTGACCAGTTTTCTTTCTTCATTTACAAAATGCTTATGCATGATGTAATCGCCTTTGTAGATTTCATTTTCCAAAATACGAAGCACCGTGCTATCAAGCCATTCTGCACCGCCCACCGTTTTTACATTATTTTCATTCAGGTAGCGCTTAATGGCTGCAAGGGTATATCCCTGTGCTGCCATATCATAGATTTTTCTTACCCATACCGCTTCCTCTTCATCTGCAATATAGACTCCCCGCTCATCCTTCTTAAATCCGAAAGACCGCTCAAGGTACTGCACGGGAATCCCTGCCTCGTACTTTCTCTGGTACACCATCTTTGCACCAACGCTTCCGCTCTCGCTTTCTGCCTGTGCAAATGCAGCAAGGATCGTAAGCATAAGCTCGCCTTCCCCTGACAGGGTATTGATATTCTGGAGTTCAAAAAAAACACCAACATTCAGTTCTTTCAGCTTTCGTGTAGCTTCCAGAACGATTGAGGTGTTTCTTGCGAACCGTGATACGGATTTTGTTAATATAAGGTCTATTTTTCCCTTACGGGCATCTGCTAACATCTTCTGCAGACCGGGACGTTTTTCCTTGAATCCTGATATGGCAAAGTCACTGTAAACTCCGGCATACTCGTAATCAGGATTACTGGTAATGACTTCTTTATAATGCCTGATCTGGTTTTCCAATGAATTTTCCTGTTCATCCGCATCCGTTGAGACACGGCAGTAGGCGCATACCTTAAGTTTTTGCTTCTGTCTGCTGTTTCCTTCCCTTATCTGAATCTCCAAATTCTGCCACTCCTTTCTCTTTGGGTAGTCTATATATCACTCTGAAAGCCAATAATAGCAAGTACAATCTGCGATACCTTTCACCTTTCTTTCCTTGGCATAAATGGAAAAAAATACGGCTGACAGCCATTACCGACCATCAGCCATATCCTTATTTCAGGAGTTCATTAACCCTTTTCTGTACTGCGGAATAATCATATCCGGCAGAAGTGATCCTTTTCTTTCTGTCAGAACCATTTCCCCAGTCACCATGAATAACTTCCCTTGCGATCTCATCCACGGATTTCCTGGATGGGGAAAGTTTCTTATTCACGATACTCTGGACTGCAGAATAGTCATACCCCGCCTGTGAGAGCAGTTTCTGTCTTTCCGCACCATTCCCCCACTTTCCGGCAATCACCTCGGATGCGATCTCCTCATTGGACTTCTTCACTGGAGCGGGTGTACTGCTTCCCTTGGCATAACCGTTCAGCCCGGCTGCCTTGATCTTTGCAGGGAAATCCACATAGCAGTAATCCTGATCACAGGACTGCCCATTGATCTTGTTGCTCCGGATAAGGTTTGTCTCCCCTCCGAACTGCCAGATCTGTGTCTCTGCACCGCTTGCCGGGGCCGGCTTGCTCTTACCCCATCTTGCAACCCAGTGGCTGTAGCGGATAAGCTCCCCGTCATTCATCTCGCTGTTGAAGAATGACTCGGACGAATAGATGCCGACCCAGTATCCGGCAGCTTCTACTGCAGAACAGAATGCCTTTACGATCTGTGTCAGTGTATTTCTGTCATTCTTGGTGATCATGCTGCCTTCCACATCATAAAAGACAGGATACTCATATCTCTTTCCCTTAAGCAGTGAAAGGAAGTATTCTGCCTCCTTCTTGGCATCTGCCACGCTTCTGGCATTTCCATAGAAATATGCGCCCTTTGGAAGTCCGCATTCCTCACATTTCTTATAGTTTGATTCAAACTGGCTATCCTTATAAAGTCCGGCATCAGCACCTCCGGCTTTGATGACTGCGAACTCCACGCCTTCCTTGCTCTTAGCCCTTGCAAAGTCAAAACTGCCCTGCCAGTGGCTTACATCGATTCCAAATTTCTGACTCATAATATGATCCTCCAATTCTCTGTAATAAAAGAGGGAAGGAGCTACCCTTCCCCGTTGTCTTTGTCTTCTTCTGACCTGTCATGAAGCTGTTCCAGCACGGCTTTGATCTTTGCCGGAACTGGAAGTCCCAGATGGGATGCATTCTCCAAAAGGGAGATTCCTTCATTTGAGATGTAGAAGAAAATGGCTGCCGTCCTTAAAACGCTCCCCGTTCCGATGACATATACATCAAGAATGTTTGCAATGCCGACCATAAGGAAAATCAGCACCTTACGGCAGATTCCCTTAAAACCAACTGCGCTGGACAGCTTCTGGTCACTGATTGCACACATAACTCCCGTGATGTAGTCGATGACCACAAATGCGAGCAGTGCAAAGAGCAGGCCGTCACATCCTCCCAGAAAGTATCCAAGCCATCCTCCGACTGCCGTGAATACAAACTGTACTGCGTTCCAGAATTCCTTCATTGTCTTGTCCTCCTTTGATTTTTTGTATGAAAAAAGCAGCTACCCGCAATGGATAACTGCCTGATTCCAAAAAGTATTTTATTGTTCCTGTAAAATATAAGTGATCTTCATTGTCTTATCTGCCGTCTTTGTAATTGGGGCATCAAGGTTATTGATGGTTGCCAGATAATTACACATCATGTACCACCCGGACGTTGACCATGTGCCATAATCACAAAAATAGATGAGTGGTTCATTTCTTACAGGAGTCACGCTCATCGTATAACTGGAATTAAACAATGTCTGTGTCTCCGGTGGCATGATCTCATCCGTTGCCAGATTCGCAATCAGAAGCTGTTCATAACTGTATTCGTAATAAACCCGTCCGTTAATCACGAACTTCGGCACGCCATTGATGTTGGTCACATTGGTCCGCTTCAGCTTTACAACATTTGCCGGATTCGTGATCTGGATTTTATACACATCATACGGGGCATCATATCCCCTCAGCAGAAGATAGCCTTCGGTAACGAACATTCCCCAGTTCCCTTCCGTCCTGAGATATTTATCCGTGGTGTTTGTTATTTCATACTGCTTGATTTTCCAAGTGTCCACTTTTATTTCCGTTATAAGAAACTTGCCCTCTGGGGCAGTCCTGCTGTTGCTGCTCGTGCAGATATACAGACAATCATTTGACGGATCATAATTATATGACCAGTAGCCAATCTGCAGTTCCGAAGACAGTTCTGCCAGTTCGATTTCTTCGATAAGCGGTTTCGTGGTGTAAATATTATCAAGAATAGATACCGTCTTTAAAAATGCACGTCTTTTTGTGATGTGGATATGGTTCTTATCTGCCACCTTGAAATAATACACACAGTCCTTTGCCCTGTCGATTAGGAATATCAGCTCTGTTTTTCCAATCGTCATACCGGAATATCTGCTGCTCGTGCTTGCCCCTGTCCTGTCAGGGTACACATACTGAAGATTGTCTTCTGCAATGGACTGCATCAGTAAATTATCCCTGATTGGACTGGTATTTTTACTGCCGTATGATGTAAGTCCACCATTTTTATGTGTAAGACAGATGCTGGCAATCGTGCCGTTCGCCTGACTGGTTGCAAAATCATATACATATTTCACATACCTGTCTTTCAGATTTACTTCCGATTCTGTCTGGTTGAATCCGCCACGGAAGGTATTCTTTGTGTTGTTCTGCATTCCATGTGAAGCACAGCCGACAAGGTTTGCATCTGCCGGGGGATAATATTCATCCGCATTCTCCGGTATCTCCCTGTCGAAGCACAGGATGCCTCCGAGCAGTTTTTCATAATACGGCACGAATTCATTCAAAAACCTGTTCGGTCTCTTGGAAAGTCCAAGCGGTTTCAGGATGTCCCTTAGTGCATTGGTGACCATATTGCTGTTCTGGTAGGTTTCCACCTCACCTGTGTTTACATCAGTAAGTTCTATTCTTGTTGTTCCCTTGAGCATCGTCATCATCTCCATTTCTATAATTCATGATAAAGGATGTAAGCGTTGCATCGCCCGCAAGCCAGAAACGGAAGGTTATCGTCTTTGCTTCCAGCAGTCCGGCATACAATTCATCCAGCTCCATTGTGAGAAAATCCGCCATCGGGGTTTCACCCGTAAAGGTCTCCCCGTCATAACTGTACTGTACCGTGATCTCTCCCTCATATTCTGCATTCAGTGCCTTGATTCCAAGAACCGTGCCGTCCGAAAGATCCGCCGTGCATTCAATATACTGTTTTGGCGGTGTTCCCGTAATCACGGCATTCAGCGGAAATGCCCTGCTGTCACTCCAGCTTAATACGGAAGGAAGCGTCAGCCCTTTTATCAGATCCCACTCCGGCATCTTTGCAAATCCATGTTTCTTAAACAAAAGTGCATTGACCTCTGTTTCTTCCAGTCCGACAAGTACATCTGCTGTTTCTGACAGCTCCTCATTTATGATCTGGTTCTCCACCGTATACAGTTTTCCGTCCCCGTCTTTTATCAGGAGTTTAAACGGGACCAACAGGTCAATCGGTGTGTATTTCACTTCAAAGGTCTTACTGTCCGCATAATACTGGAAAGTAATATCTGGGGAAGCTGTATCGGGCTTTGTGAAAGTATAGTTCTTGTCTGCACTAAAACCGAAACCTCCATCATAACACTGGACAGGAACAGAAATCATATGAAGGGAAATATCTCCCGTGTCCCAGAACAGAAGGTCATACTTTAGCTGGTAGTCCGCCCCGGATGCATTGTAATGCGACCATCCTTCCCACCGTATTTTCAGAAAACGGTAATAACTGTATAAAGTCCCTTCTTCCCTGTAAAGCGATCTCATTCTGGTATCACGGTTATCCACTTTAAGGTGCGTAGCATCACTGCCGATTCCCCAGTAAGAATCACCGTGTGCATAAATGTACGGCACGGCTTTTCCGAGGAACGTGAAAAAATCCGCACCGCTCACGGCAAGCGTACCGCCATCATAGCTGTTGCTGTCCTGTAACAGACAGGTCATATTGGTGACACCGGCCGAAAAAATATCATTTATATTGTCATAATTCATAGTGTAAATTCCACTCCTTTCACTCCGTCAAAGCCGGATATATCAACCGTTGTCCTTTCCAAGAAACCTTCATCCACTTCATCCGTCACGGCTTCCTGTGTCTGTTCAGTTACTACTTTCAGTTCAAAGAACCCGTTTTCAACGGTAATGGTATCCGGGAACTTAACGGAAGTCTCTGCCGCGGTAATCACATACTGCGGACGGACTGCTGCGGTATAACCATTGACTTCCACCCCGTCCACCTTTGTGAAGTATGAAATATCGATCACGAGGTCTTCTGCATATCCGTGGTCGAGGGATTCCGGCTCTGACTTCTGTACATACCGTTTCCGCAGCATGAACCGTTCTTCCGTATTGACCGTGATATATCCGTTATAATTTGGATTTCCCCGCACGCTTGTAAGTACAAAGGTTCGGAGGATCTCCGTGATCCATGCACGGTCCGTAAATGCATCTGCTTCATAGTTCTGGTCTGTGATTGGAATATTCCCGATTGTCTGTGTCAGTCCCTGTGTCTTTTTGGAAGGGAATGTTACGGATGCCGTATCCTTAAACACATCAGCCACAAACGGTACATCCGTAATGCTGATATTTCCAATATTCTCATTGATATTGATGCGTCCGTTCCAGTCTCCCAGTCCTGCTGCGAGTCCCTGACCGCTGATGGTTGCCCTAATCTGCGCCTCACCAATCTTAGCACTCCCGGATGATATCTTCAGATACATGGAAAATGTATTGGAGCTGTTCTCTATGACTTTCGATATCGGAAAAAACAATGTCACGACATGCTTCCCATACAGACAGGTCTTGACCGGCATGAATGTATCTATGGTTTCATTATTTATCTTATAAACAATGGACAGCTCCGGCAGTTCCGTTTCTGCTGCCACGCCTTCTTCCGGCTCTCCCCCGGTATCCGTCTTTACCACCTCCAGAAGCATTTCACACTGGAATGCTGCCGTGGTTTCTTCCGTTGCAGTAAAGTCAATATCCATCACATTCATAAGGGACTGCCCAATTTCAAACGGGGCAACATTGACAAAACTGTAAATTATGGTCTTTCCGCTTTCCACGGAATTGATAAGACCTGTAATATTCTTATCATTCTTGCTCTTGGCAGATGCAAGCCTCGGATTCTTCCCGACACATTTCAGTGTCATTTTCCCGTTTATCTTACATTCGATGCTCGTAATGCAGCTTATCTTTGTTTCATCTGCATGTCCGCCTGAAAACTTCAGGATGTCCCCGACTTCCAGTGCCGGATTCCCGATGGTGGAACTGTCAAACGGTACATAATTTATCTTCTGCAGTGCTGTGAGTATCTCACGCAGTATCTTCTCCCTTACGGATTTCAGTCCGAACTGCAGTAACGGATTGATGCCGAGGTTCATGGTAAGGGCATCGTCTTTTTCCATCGCAATGTATTCTGCCGTCTGACTGATCTGGTTTGTGGATGATACTGCCGTGTATCTTGTAACAAAGTCAGAGTAACTGCTGTCAAACCTCTCCTTCTGCTCCACGTTCCATACGGATTCATTCCCGTACCGCTTAAGGACAAGTTTTCCGTATCGGTCTATCTGGCAGAAACAGCCAAGCACCTGTGCCACATAAAAGACCATGTCACGGAAGGTCTCTATATCATTATCCGAATATATACCGAGCGTGGTCTTACCGTTCGGAAAGGCACTGATCTCCGCAACCGTCTGTGCCATTTCCACCTTGCATGCATCACACGCGGCTTTTAAGAACTGGTATGGCGTTCCGCTTGAGGATTCCAGTTTCAGGGACTTCTCAAAACGGAGCATATGGTCATAGCCTTTCAGTTCCAGTGTCCGCACCTTCCTGTTGGCTTCGGAAACTTCATAGATTCCCATCGGTATGGACTCCGTTGTCCCGTCTAGAAGTGTCAGACGGTAATAAAGCCGTACCTCGGCATCTTCCAGAGTGTAACGGTCGATCTCCGAAAACAGGCTGATTCCCATTTCTGCTGCATACACTGTTCCGAGTTCTATCTCCGTGTTACTGCAGCACTGCCATTTTATGTAGCCGGAACCCTTCACGATATCCTTTGCCGTGAATTCATGTACCTTTCCGGCTTTTGTCGTGATCGAACCGTACCACTCATATTTTCTTGTATTCTGCCTTACGGCATTTTTGAATTTCTCTGATACTTCGATCACAGCATCTGCCTCCTACATTTCTTTCAGGGTAAAGGATACCGTCCACAGTCCCTTATAGGATGTGTCCTTTTTAAGTGCTGCCTTAAATCCCGTGATATACATTTCTGCATCTTTCAGTTCCAGTGTTTCCGTGTCAAAATATTTCACTGCGATCTTCGGCATCTTGGAATATGCCGTCAGCAGTTTAAGCCACTTCGGGGACACGGAAAAAGAGACGGAAATGCCAGCCACTCCCGACCTTACTATATCCCTCTGTGTGGTTCCCGCCTCTGTTTCACCACCGGAGTCCGCCTCGACATCTGACAGTCCGATATCGTAGGAATCCGGCAGAGGCAGAGGCTTCTCATTAAAAACAAGATATTGTATATATGCCATTTTTATCTGCCCCCGCTTCTTAAGTTCGCCCTCTGCTGTGCCGAAACAATAACCTCATCAAGTGTCGTACCACCAAGGTACACAGGAATGACAATGTCACCGCTGTCCGGTTTGATATTCTCGATTGCAGAAGTAATTGCAGAAAGCATCCCGGAAATGCCTTCCGGCTGTGCTGCCGTTCCTGTTCCCGTCATGCTTTCCATGCTGCTGACCTTCGGACTGACTACCATATCGGAAGATACACCGCTTACCGCCTTTTGGATCATGCCCCGGCTCTTTTCGATACCCTTGGCAAGACCTCCCATAAAGTCAGGCATCCATGATTCATAATCCGTCAGCGGGCCTTCATCCGGCACGGAGAAGTGAAGGAATGACTTGATCTTGTCTGCCACACCCTTAACGGCATCCCCGACTGCACCGATACAGCTCTTGATTCCGTTTACGATTCCCATGACCAGATCCTTGCCCCAGGTAAATGCCTGTGAAGCAAGCCCCGTGATATGGTTTTTCACATTAGAAAAACCTGTCTTTACTGCATTCAGGACATTTCCCATCGCACCTTTCACCGCATTTACGATTCCATTGAATACGGATGTGACCGCACCCTTGATTGCACCAAGCACCGTTGAAACGGTCGACCTGATGGTATTCCATATGGTGGTGATCGTACTCTTAATCGTATTCATGATGGTGGTAATGGAGTTCTTGACCGCAGTAAAATCCCCTGTAATCAGTCCCTTGATCCCGCTTACCACGGCACTGATGATGGTCTTGATGGCATTCCATACCGTGGAAAAAATCGTCTTTATTGCATTCAGTACAGTAATAATGACTGTTTTTATCGTATTCCATACCGTTGTAATGACAGTCTGGATAATCGTCAGGACTGTCTGAATAATCGTTTTGTAGATATTGAAATACGTTGTCACCAGTGTTTTTATCACATTAAAAACTGTAGTAAATACACCCTTGATGGCTTCCCAGATGGTCGTGATGACCGTCTTTATCACATTGAAAACCGTCTGGATGATGGTCTTATACAGATTGAAATAAGTCGTTACCAGGGTCTTGATCACTTCAAACACGGTCGAGAAGATAGTCTTGATGGCTTCCCACACCTGTGAGAAGAATTCCTTGATTGCATTCCATACCGTAATTGCAACCTGTTTTACGTTCTCCCAGAGGTCGATCCAGAACTGGCGGAACCCGTCACAGTTATTCCAGAGATAAATAAAAGCAGCCACAAGAGCTGCAATGGCTGCGATAATAAGTACGATTGGATTTGCGAGCATCGTTGTATTCAGTGCTGCAAAAGCCCCCTTCACCGTATTGATGACTCCGGCAATCTTCGGTACAACCGTCATGATCGTACCGACTGCGGATATGACCTTTCCAATCACGATAAGCACGGGACCAAGTGCTGCCGCCAGAAGAGCTATCGTAACGACCGTCTTCTTCGTACCCTCACTCAGTCCATTCAACCAGTCCACAAATTTCTGCACCCATCCCACGATCTGTTTGATGGCCGGCATCAGAAGTTCCCCAAAAGATATCGCCAGACCTTCCAATGCGGATTTTAAGATAGTGATCTGTCCCTGTAAGTTATCAAGCTGTGTATCTGCCATCTGCTGTGCAGCACCACCGCTTTCCGTGATGGATTTCTGTAAGCTGTCCCATGTGCTTCCTGTATTGGCAAGCAGTGCATTTACAGAAGACAGGTCCGTCTTGTTAAAAATCGTGCCGATGATGTTGGACTTCTCCGCTGATGTCATTCCGTCCATGCTCTTATTCAGATCACCAAGGATATCATTCATTGACCGCATGTTTCCTTCGGAATCATATACGGAAATGCCCAGTGCTTCCATCTGGGCGGCTGCTTTATCCGTATGATTCTGCAGTGACAGGATAATGTTACGAAGATGCGTACCGCCTTCTGCCCCCTTGATACCATTATTGGCAAGGATACCAAGTGCGGTATTGAGTTCTGCCGTACCGCCCTTGATGGATTTGGCTGTCGCACCAATGGTAAGGATTCCCTCGCCCAGCTGTGCAACCGATGTATTCGTGGTAGATGCAGTCTTAGCCATCTGGTCTACCATCGTTTCTGCCTCATCCACTCCCATGCCAAGTGCAGACATGGCATCCGTTACCATGTCGGAAGCATCCGCAAGGGCAATATCCCCGGCAGCTGCCAGGTTAAGTACGGTCGGCAGTGTATTACACATCTGCTCCGTGTCATATCCGGCAAGAGCCAGATAATTTAATGCCTCGGCACACTCGGATGCAGAGAAGGCTGTTTCTGCCCCCATCTTCTTTGCCAGCTTGGAAAGGGTATCCATTGTATTTACGGACTGCCCATTTACCTTAGACATGGAATCTTTTGTGATTCCCATAGTAGCCTGTACCTGTGACATGGAAGATTCAAAGTTTGCTGCCGTCGTTACGGATGCCGTACCAAGTGCAGTCACCCCGGCTGTTACTGGGAGGAGTTTCTGTCCGGCAGAGGAAATGTTGTCACCGACCGTCTTAAATTTTTCGCCTGTTGCTGCAATCTTCTGTACTGCCGTAGCGGACTGGTTCGCCTGTGTTTCCAGATTCTTTAAGGCCTGCTCTGTTTCCACGATTTCCCTCTGAAGGGCATCGTACTGCTCCTTTGAGATCTCGCCATTGGCAAGTGCCGTATTTGCCTGTTCTGCTGCGGTCTTTAAGGTAGCCAGTTTCTCTTTTGTTTCGCTGACCGCTTCTGCAAGCAGTTTATGCTTCTGTGCCAGAAGCTCCGTATTGCCCGGATCAAGTTTCAGCAGCTTGTTCACATCCTTAAGCTGTGACTGGGTGGACTTGATCTGCCCGTTCACACCTTTCAGGGCGTTCTGCAGTTTGGTTGTATCACCACCGATTTCAACGGTAATACCCTGAATACGGCTTGCCATGCCTTTCACCTCCTCCTAAAAATGGGTACAAAAAAAGGAGCATCTCTGCTCCGTAACAATCGAGTAGGAGGAATTTCTCCTAAATGAGAAATTCCGACCTCTCACACCACCGTGCGTACCGTTCGGTACACGGCGGTTCAATCAATTTAACAAGTAACACACCTTTCAGTATAGTAATCTAACA
>OJLA01000138.1_pt1 | contig 68738 bp, 73 predicted proteins | sample 1596611 | NCBI WGS metagenome assembly OJLA01 (sample SAMEA4350168, study PRJEB24818) | metagenome | biome: human; feature: gut; material: faeces | place: Denmark | collected 2013-09
ATTTCCCTTGTGATTATCTCATAAGGGCAAAAATAAGGGAAACTACATATCATTTCACTAATGGACAGGCAGGAAAGCCTATAAAATGGGGAAAGTTAGAGGAATAATTATATAAATTCCAGTTTGTCGATCCACGGCAGTCTTTCAACAGGCTGCCGTATTCGCTTTTCAGAAGATTTTCATTCGCACATTTGCCATGATGCGCATTTGCGGATACAATGTGGGCAGAAAGGAATGGAGGTGCTGCAAATGCTTCGCCGTAAAGCTGAGAAACGAATTGTTGAGCTGTCCCCTGACGAGGCGCGGCTGTTGCGGGAAGCGCTTCTTGCTTTTCGCAACAAGCTACTTTCTGCCGGAAAGCCAACAGAGGATGTGAACGAGTTGATTATCAAGGTGATGAAATGAGGAGGAGCGCGTTTGGCAAACTTTTATATTTCCGATCTGCATATCGGGCATGAAAATATTCTGCGGTTTGATAACAGACCGTTTGCGGATGTCAATGAGATGAATAACAAGCTCATAGAGAATTGGAATGCCAGAGTACGCAGCGATGACACAGTATACATCCTTGGCGATTTCATCTGGGCAAAAGAAAGCGAGTGGCTATCCATTGTTGGTTCACTTGCCGGCAATAAGGTGCTGATACGGGGCAATCACGATCCCAAGCAATTCAGCGCCGCCACAAGGCGCATGTTTCAGGAAATCACGGATTTGAAGGAAATCAAGGACAGCGGCAAGCATGTTGTGATGTGTCATTATCCAATCCCATTCTTCCGTGCAGGTTTTGCCCCAACTGCGTTCATGCTCTACGGTCATGTCCATCAGACGATTGAATACGAGTATATCGCAAAGCTCCGGCGTGAGGTAAAGGCAAACGCTACCGGTTACGGCACACCGAACGGGAACTTCATCAATGTCGGTTGCATGATGCCGTATATGGACTATACGCCGAGAACACTGGATGAGATTATAGAAGGAGATGCAAGGTATCATGAAGAAAATCCCGACGCTCTTTGAGCGGGTATTTGATACATACATTGTCTCCGTGTGGATGATCTGATTTCGACCCAAAACCAAATAATCTTTACGCAGCCGCTTGGTTTCCAAGAGAAATCAGGCGGCTTTTTCTATGGAGGGAGTGATTTTATGATATGGGAAGCCTAATCTACTATGCTGTGCTGTTCCTTGCAAAGGTGCTTGACAATGCACTCAGCACAACAAAAACAATACTGATTCAAAGAAGTCGGTGGCTGCTTGCCGGAATTGCGGTGGTACTGTCCGACTTTATCTATTTCTGGCTGACAAAGAGAATTGTTTCAGGTGACAGCAATTGGGCGATTCTCATCGTCTCTCTTGCTGGCGGCGTGGGCTGTGCACTTGCCTGCCTGTTCAGCGAGAAGTTGTCAAAGGACAGAACCTATGTAAATGTGATCATGTCGGACAATCTCGAAGCTATGCAGAATTTCCGGGACTTTCTGGCTGCGCATCACATTACGAATGTGGCTGCCGATACCTATACCTTGGACTGGAGCAAGAAAACCATCTCCATAACCGCATACCCGGAAACCAAAGCACAATCACGCCTGATCACGGAATATATCGAAAACAGTCCACTGAAATTCAAGCGTGTTGTTCAAAAAACATAAGGAGGAAGCAAAATGACAAACGAAGAACTGAACACCGCTTTATACAAGAAGGTGTTCGCAGAACAGGAGAAGTATCGGGAGTGGCTGCTTTCCCAGCCGCCCAATGAAATCCTGAACCACTGCTACGAGTACACGGTACGGGAGGACATCGTGCTGGCACTGGAGGAATACGACTTATCCGATAAGCAGTGCAAGGCGCTCCTGAAGTCGCCCAGTCCCCTTGCGGATGTGTTCAAGGACTTTGAAAAGCGGGAGACCGACCACATGGACAACATCCGTGACACCATCGAGTGCCGAGCCAATGCGGTCATCCGGGCCGATTTCCTGAGAGACCGGCGTGAAGCGAGGTGATGCCCTATGAGCTATATTGCTGCGGAGGATGTTGCCAAGGCCAAGGAAATGGATCTTTTGACTTACCTCCGCAATTATGAACCGCAGGAGCTCGTCCATGTATCCGGAAACACTTACTGCACCAGAGAGCACGACTCCCTGCGAATCAGCAACGGAAAGTGGTGCTGGTTCTCGCAGGGGATCGGCGGCAGATCGGCGCTGGACTATCTCATCAAGGTAAAGGGCATTCCTTTTACACAGGCAGCAGAAATCATTCTCGGACGGGAGGCAGAAAAGTCTCCCGTTTTCTATCGCCAGAAGGAGCGAAGAAGCACGGAGCTGCTGATGCCGGAGCTGTCCGAAACAACAGACCGGGTGGAAAAATATCTGCAAAGTCGTGGGATTCACTCAGTCATCATCCGCTACTGCCTGGAGCATAAGCTGCTCTTTGAGTCGGCAGATTACCACAACGCGGTGTTTGTCGGGTATGACAAGGACGGCAAGGCAAGATATGGCGCTCTGCGCAGCACGGTCAGCAGCTACAAGGGAGAACTGACCGGCAGTGACAAGCGCTTCTCTTTTTTCTTGGAGGGAAAGCCGAATGCGGAGCACATTCATGTGTTTGAATCCGCCATTGACCTGCTGAGCTTCGCAACCTTGGCGCTGCTTGCCGGGCGCGACTGGAAAAGTGAAACCTATTTGTCTTTAGCCGGTGTGTTTCAGACTAAACGAGAGAATGTTGTGCCGGTGGCCTTGAGCAGATTTCTTGACGAGCACCCATCCGTCCGCAAAATCCATCTGCATTTGGATAACGATGCCGTCGGACGAGGTGCTGTGAAAGGAATTGTTGGCGGGCTGCAGGGGAAATACCAGGTCTATGACGAGCCGCCCTCCCGTGGGAAAGATGTGAATGACGAGCTGAAAATCCGTGTAGGACTTATGAGAGAAAGAAAGGAGCGGGAACGCACATGAACATTGCAATTTATCAGATCGACCCAGACCGGGACGAGAACAATGTGGCCTTCTTGAACTACGAAAATCTGGAGCGCTTTCAGGGCTCTGCCGCGCTTCGCAGCGAGATCTACGACAAGGTGTTTGAGGGCGAGGTGGACTGCGGCACCTTGGAAGAAGTGTACCAGATGTTCAACCTTGACCATCCGGACGGATACCGGGGCAGGTCCCTTTCCGTTTCGGATGTGGTTGAGGTCGTAGGTGAGGAAAAATCCACCTTCCATTTTTGCGACAGTATCGGCTTTCGGGAAGTGGATTTTGACCCGGATATGACCGAGCCCCTGAAAGAGAAGAAAATCAAAGTGGTGCTCTGTGAACCGGGCAAGGTCGCCAGAGTGGCAGAGATCGGAACGGAGCTTTCCGATTTGCAGAGGGTGGTCGGTGGGCTGATCGAGCCCTATTATCCCTTTGAAGAGCAGGTCTGCATCGTCTGCAACGACGAGGGCAAGTACAACGGCATGCGGCCCTGTCGAGCCATCTACGGAGAAGACAGGGAGATGATGGACATTATCTTCGGCCCCTTTTTCATCTGCGATTGCAGCACGCCGTACTTTGGCTCCCTCAACAAGGAGCAGCTGGAACGCTACACGAAGCAGTTCCAGAATCCGGAGCGCTTCTTTCGGGTCGGCGGGGAAATCAAGGCCGTCCCCTATAAGCCCGAAAAGGACCACGAGCGCTGATGGAGGTTACTATGAAGATGATCGACGATGTAATCATTATCGGAATCGACAGCGGCTACGGCAATATCAAAACCGCAAACTGCTGCTTCCCGGCAAGCGTTTCCACCTATGCCAAGGAGCCGGTGTTCAAGGAGAATCTGCTTGTCTTTGAAAGCAAGTTCTACCTGGTCGGTGAAGGGCACAAGGAGTTCCTTGCGGATAAGACGCGGGATTTGGACTACTATGTGCTGGCGCTTGCAGCCATCGCGCGGGAACTGAATATCCGAAAAATGACCTGCGGCAAAATCAGAATTGCGGCAGGTCTTCCTCTTACTTGGGTCAGTGGTCAGCGGGACGAGTTCAGGGACTATCTGATGCAGAACAAAGCCGTGGACTTCTCGTTCCGAAATGTTTCCTACCATGTGGAGATCGTGGGCGTGGATGTGTTCCCACAGGGCTTTGCGGCGGTGGCAGACCGGCTTTCTGACTTTCGGGGCGTAAACATGATCTGCGATATTGGAAACGGCACCATGAATATCATGTTCATCAATGACAAGAAGCCGGTTTCCGGGAATATGTTTACGGAGAAATATGGTACACACCAATGCCTGCTGGCTGTGCGGGAGAATGTCATGCGTGCTCATCACACTACCGTGGATGAGTCGATTATCAATCGGGTATTTCGCTTTGGTACGGCAGATATCAAGGAGGAGTATCTGAAAACCATTACCGACACGGCCACCGATTATGTGGAGGGCATTTTTCAGAGACTTCGTGAGCACGAGTATAATCCGGAGCTGATGCGGCTGTATGTTCTCGGCGGCGGCAGCTGCCTGATCCGCAACTTCGGCGTGTACGATGCGTCCCGTGTGACCATCAACGATGACATCTGCGCTACGGCGAAGGGGTATGAATATCTCGCAGAGCTGAATGTCCGCAAAGGCAATTCGCGATGAGTTACAAGAGAATCAGTGTGCGTTTCAACATGGATGTGGATGCCGAGCGAAAAGCTTGGGAGATCATCCATGAAAAAGGAAGTGGGTTTGTCGGCAAAGAGGTTATCAACGCGATCAATACTTCAAGCGAGCTTTCCAATTTGGAAAAGATGATCAGAAAAGTCGTTTCTGAAGAATTGAAGAAAGCCGTGTTTATTCCTTCTGAACCAGCTGCCCGTAGTTCCGAGACAGAAGAATCTGAAAACGAGATACTGGATTTTCTTGAAACCTTTTAATGGCGCCAATTTGGAGCCATTTTTCTTGCCCAAACGATCGGTGGCTCCAAAATGGAGCCACATTGGAATGGAGGTGAAAACGATATGGAAAACGAAAAGCGCGCATTGTCCTGGCGGGAGTTCGTGGAGTCCGGCTTTGACGGTCGTGAATATCAGTTCCCCGATTTTGAGGGGACTTTTGCAGCGACGATTGCCTGTAAACGCTGGGATAGGAACAAAAACCTGTTGGCATATCTTGATTTCGATGACGGAAGAAAGATCATGACATCAGCATGGAGCGAAAAGAACTATTTGGGTTTGGCTGATATTCCTCTTAATACCCGTGTAAGTGTTTCGTTCCAATTCTCTGCAAAGGGCGTTTCGTACCTCAGAAGTGTCGAAGTAATTTGAATCGTGGGGTTGGTGGCATTGTCTTAACAAGCAACGAATCTGTCCGTACAGATTCCGCTTGTCTGGGGCAATGCCCCTGAAACCCCAACAGAAAGGATGAGTGTTTTTGAGAAAAAGAAATTGCAGAGTGGAGGTTTGCTTCACCAAGGACGAGCTGACCGTGCTTTCTAAAAAAGCCAAGAAAGCAGGGCTGTCCATCGGTGGCTTTGTTCGCCGCAGCGTAGCAGATAAGGAAATTAAGGAAGCGCCGCCTGCGGATATCCCTATGCTGCTTCGGGCCATGCGGCAGGCGGGGTACAATCTGGATCAGACCTTGAAGAGATTCAACACCACCAATGTGCCGGATATGCCCCAGTTTCGGAAGGGATTGGAGGAAATCAGAGCCGCCACGAAAATGGTATCTGATGCGTATACCTCCGATTATCAGTAATGGCGGTTACATCAATCTGGCCCATAAAAGGACGGGTGGACAAAGTCATCAATTACGCCCGTAATCCAGAGAAAACGCATGACAAGGAAAGACTCTCGGAGCTTCATGAAATCGAAGGTGTGGTGGAATATGCTGCCGACGAGATGAAAACCGAGAAAAGAGCCTATGTCACCTGCCTCAATCTCCACAGCGAGGAGACGGCGGCGCAGGAGTTCATGGAGACAAAGCGCCTGATGCATAATGAGGGCGGCAGGTCCTGCTATCACGGTTATCAGTCCTTTAAGGCAGATGAAGTGGACGCAGATACGGCACACAGCATTGGTATCGCCCTTGCCAGAGAGTTATGGGGCGACCGCTTTCAGGTCGTGATCGCTACCCACTGCAACACCGGGCATTATCACAATCACTTTGTCATAAACTCCGTTTCCGATGTGGACGGCAAGAAGTTCTATAACTCACCGGCGGATTACAGACGGATGCGGGAGGTCTCCGACCGGCTGTGCCGGGAAGCCAAGATTTCCGTGATAGAGTGCCCTGCCGACCGCAGAGCCAATTACGGAGAATGGCTTGCCGAGAAGAACGGCAAGCCGACCATGCGCAGCAGAATACGCGAGGATATTGACAGGGCGATCCTCGCCTCAACTACGGAGCGTGAGTTCCTGCGCGTTATGAAGGAAATGGGCTACGAGGTGATTACAAAAACGCCGAAGGGCTCGCCGAGGGTCCACCCCATTGTAAGAATCGTGGACGGCGGGAAGAACTTCCGCTTGGACAAGCTGGGTGAATACTACGAGCTGGATTCCATCAAGCAGCGGATTCAGAACAACTACCGCCGCAAGACGCCCTTCCCCAAGGTGGCGGAGGACACGAAAGCGCCCTATTATCAATACAAGGAGAAAGCAAAGAAGGCCACCGGCCTTTACGCCCTGTACCTATATTACTGTTATGAGCTTCACATCATCGTGCATAAGCCGGCATCTGTAAAAAAGGTGTCGGCTTTTTTGCGTGAGGATGTGACAAAGCTCGACAGATACATTGCTCAGGCGGATTTCCTTGCCAAAACAGGACTTGAAACTGTGGAGGCCCTTTCTGGCTATAAAGCCGAAAAGGAAAAGCAGGCGGAATCTTTGATGCAACAGCGCACGGGACTGAAAAATGAATTGAAGCGGCACATAAGAAAAGAAGACTTCCAAAGTGCCGAAGCAACAAGGGCCCGGATCGCGGAACTGACCGCAGAGCTGAAAACCTGCCGAAAGGAAATTACGCTGTGCAGCGACATCGCTGACAGGTCGGAACAGGTTCGTAAGAATCTTGAGCAAATCGAGCAGCAGAAAATCGAACGAAAGGAGAGAACGGAAAATGAGTTACTCGTCAGGAGAAGCAGCCGAGCAGGTCGTGAGGATGACACTCAACGGCGTTGAGGTGGCTGCAAAAATCAGTGGGAAAGCCGCTGAGCGTTTGGCAGTGCTGCTTTATGCGGTGCTGAAGGACCAGAAAAAGACGCGCGGGAAAACACGGCTCAACAGTATGCTCCGCAGCGGAAAGGAACTCAAGGTCTTTGCCATTGGCGACAGAGACCTGGAAAAGTTCTGCCGTGAGGCAAAGAAGTACGGCATCCTGTATTGCGTTTTGAAGGACAAAACGGCAAACGATGGCCACACCGATGTGTTTGTCCGCGCAGAGGACGCAAGCAAGATCAACCGCATTTTTGACCGCTTCGGCATTGCTACCGCAGACATCGGCTCGGCGCGCACCGAAATCGTCAAGGCAAAGGAGGAACAGAAGGACGCGGACATTCCTGTTCCCGACCGCAGCACCACGGAAAAGGACAAGGAGGAAGCCTTCCTGGATGCGCTTCTTGCCCCTGCGCCCAATAAGGAGGAGGCGCAAACGCAAAACCCCACGCAAGGCCCGGCTGCGAAATCCCGTCCGTCCGAGCCTACATCAAGTCAGCGCGAGAAAGCCGCCAGGGGTATCTCTGATCCTACGGAACGCTCCCGCCCATCTGTCCGGCAGGAAATGAAGGAGATCCGGGAGGAGCAGAGACAGAGGACGAGCTCCACGCAGAAAAGCAAGGATGAACCCAACAGAACCTCTGAGCACAGGCCTGTGCCGAAAAAGAAAAAAGACAAGGAGAGATGACCATGGCAAACTATGATGATATTTTCAATGCCTCCGCGCAGAAGGGTACGGAGGATAAGAGCTTCGTTTCCTTCAACAAGGAGGAGTGGGCTACACAGAAGAAGCAGGAGCGCGAGAGCGCTTTTGCCATGATTGATGAGACTGCACGGCGCATGGCAAATGACGGCAGCCTCTTCCAATCCTATCTGGATGTGCAGGCGCGTTTTGACCGCTACTCTGTGGGCAATGCGGTTCTGATTACCGCCCAGAAAGCCGACGCTACCCAGCTTTCGGATTTTAAGGGCTGGAAGAATAACGGCGTATTCATCAAAAAGGGCGAAAGCGGAATCGTATTGCTGGAACCCGGCGAGGAATACACCAAGGAGGACGGCACCGTGGGTGTCAGCTACAACTCCAAAAAGGTGTTCGACATTTCCCAGACGACCGCAAAGGCCAAGGACCGCCCCGCAATGAAGCGGGACGAGCGGCTGCTTCTGAAAGCCATCATCCACAATGCACCTTGCCCCATCGAGATCAGCCAAAAGCTGCCGGAGAACATCAACGCGGTATATCGTCCCGACGACAAGAAAATCTATGTTAGACCTGGGCTGGAGGCCGGTGACATTTTCCGCGGCATTTCTCAGGAGCTTGCTCACGCACATCTGGATAGCGGTGCGTATAAGCGCAGCGACCATGCCTTTACCGCCTACTGCGTGTCGTATGTGCTCTGCAGCCGGTACAATGTGCCGAAGGATATGTTCCGATTTGACAGACTTCCCGAAGGATTCTCTACGATGGATGCCCGCAGTGTGAGAAACGAGCTGTCCAAGATCAGAGATGTGGCCAATGAGATCTCATCCGACATGGCGAAGGTGCTGGACAAGAGCATGAAGCCGAAGGAACGCAGGGATGAAGCGAGATAAGGAGGTACCCCAATATGGCTGAGGAAAAGAAAGTCGTCACGCTGGACGATTTTGAGCAGCGTCTGATGGTCAGCGGCCTGATGGATTTTCGGAACGATCTTCTCCGGGACGAAAAGCCCACAGAAGACATTAACGATTTGATCCTGAAGGTCATTGATGCCCCAACAAAGAAAGAGAAACGGAGAGCCGACCGTGAGGCAAGATAAGCTCTCCAAGCAGAATGTGATCCTTTATCTTTGCGGCATAATTCCGGTTGTGTGGCTCGGCCTGTTGATTGCTCCTTGCTTAAAGGATGGATTGCCCGGACTGGTTCAACAGTTCGGATCGGTGATGCGAAACCCATTCCAGATACAGCTTTGTGAGGACAGTGTAAAAACTGTCCTCACTTTGCTTTTGGTGTACGGGATCGCCATCGGCGTCTATCTCTCCACGGAGCACAATTACAGACGGCGAGAAGAGCACGGATCAGCTAAATGGGGCGCGGCTGGTTCGGTCAACAAGAAATATGCCAACAAGGATAAGATGGAAAACAAGCTGCTGACGCAAAATGTAGCTATCGGCCTGGACGGAAGGAAGCACCGCAGAAACCTGAATGTGTTGGTATGCGGCGGTTCCGGTGCAGGTAAAACACGCTTCTACGCCAAGCCCAACATTATGAATGCGAATACTTCTTTCGTTGTGCTTGACCCAAAGGGTGAACTGCTCCGGGACACCGGGCATCTGCTGGAGGAGAAGGGCTATGAAATAAAAGTCCTTGACCTTATTGATATGGAGAAAAGCCATTGCTACAACCCGTTCGTGTATATCAGCAGCGATGATGATATTCAGCGGCTTACCACAAACCTCTTTAAGAACACAACGCCCAAAGGTTCGCAGACACAGGACCCGTTCTGGGATCAGACGGCGGCGATGCTACTCAAGGCCCTTGTCTGCTATCTCCATTATGAGGCTCCGCCCGATGAGCAGAACTTCTCCATGGTTATGGAGATGATCAGAGCCGGCGATGTAAAGGAGGACAACGAGGAATACCAGTCCGTTCTCGATGAGCTTTTTGAGAGATTGGAGGAAAGAAACCCGGAGCATATCGCCCTCAAGTATTACCGGGCATATCACTCCGGCAGCGCTAAGACGCTGAAATCCATCCAGATTTCCCTTGTCTCCCGTTTGGAAAAGTTCAATCTGGATTCGCTGGCCGGTATCACCCAATGCGATGAAATGGATTTGGGGCAAATCGGCGAAAAGAAAACGGCGGTATTCGCCGTAATTCCCGATAACGACAGTTCCTTCAATTTCATCGTGGGTATGCTTTATACCCAGCTGTTTCAGCAACTCTACTATCAGGCCGACTCCGTTCACGGCGGCAGATTGCCCGTGCATGTGCATTTCGTCATGGACGAGTTTGCCAATGTCGCTCTGCCGGATGAGTTTGATAAGCTTCTATCCACCATGCGAAGCCGTGAGATTTCCGTTTCCATCATCATTCAGAATCTTGCGCAGCTGAAAGCTCTGTTCGAGAAGCAATGGGAGAGTATTGTGGGCAACTGCGATGAATTTCTGTACCTGGGCGGTAACGAGCAGAGTACCCACGAGTATGTTTCCAAGCTGCTGGGTAAGGAGACCATCGATACGAATACCTACGGACGGTCTCGCGGCAGAAACGGAAGCTATTCCACCAACTATCAGCTTGCCGGACGAGAGCTGATGACACCTGACGAAGTGCGTATGCTGGATAACCGGTACGCACTTCTTTTTATACGCGGAGAGCGCCCCATCCGGGACCTCAAGTATGACATCCTTCATCATCCCAATGTGGCGCTTACGACGGACGGTTCCGCACCGGCCTATACCCACGGCGAGGATACCAGGAGCATCGCTTCCATGGCGTTCAGCTTCGACAAGAAGGCTGTCAAAAACGCCGAAAAGCTGGAGGCAGAAAAACATGAATTCTTGCTCTACTCGGAAGAGGAGCTGGAAGAACTACTTGATGAAAAGGAGAAAAAAGACAATGAAGAAGCTTAATGTAAAGAAGAACACCAACAAGCCGGAGATTCCCGGCAAGGTCAAGAAGGGCTACCGCATTTATGTGATGGCCGTCCTTGCCCTGACGCTTACCATGAGCATGGGTATGACCGCCTTTGCTGCAGGCGACCCCATTACCGTCGTCAACAACCTCAGCGACTTTATCTTCGGCCTCATCCGTGCGGTCGGCCTGATTCTGCTTGGCTGGGGCATTGTGCAGGTCGGTCTCAGCTTCCAGTCCCACGATCCCAGCCAGCGTTCCAACGGTTTCCTGACCCTGGCCGGCGGCGTCATCATCACCTTTGCCAAGGAAATCCTCAACCTCATTGTTGGCTGATCCGGTTTCCGCAAAAGGGGCGGTCGCAAAGACCGCCCCGAAGGGAGGTGTAACGAATGTCGGATAACTGGGTTGTTCAAAACCTCGAAAATGCGTTGGAAGTATGGAACGATAAGCTGTCTGAGATTTGGCAGCTGATCACGCAGTCACCGCAGACATTCAAAGGTGGCTCGATTTGGTCGATTATTTGCAGCATCCACGGAGCGCTGCAGGCCATCGGCTATGCTCTGCTGGTTCTGTTCTTTGTGGTGGGAGTCGTAAAGACCTGCGGCTCCTTTGCCGAGCTGAAAAAGCCGGAGCACGCAGTGAAGCTGTTCGTTCGCTTTGCGATTGCCAAGGGATTGATTACCTACGGCATGGAGCTGATGATGGCGATTTTGGAGATTATTCAGGGCGTGGTCAGTACGATCATGAATTCTGCCGGCTTTGGAAGCCCACAGGCAACGGTGCTGCCGCAGGAGATCATCACAGCGGTGGAGGACTGCGGATTCTTTGAGTCTATACCCTTGTGGGCGGTGACGCTGATCGGTGGCCTGTTCATTTGGGTGCTGTCCTTCGTGATGATTCTGAGTGTATATGGCCGCTTTTTCAAAATGTACATGTACACCGCGCTTGCGCCGGTTCCTCTTTCGGCCTTTGCCGGAGAGCCTACGCAGAACATCGGAAAAAGCTTCCTAAAAAGCTATGCGTCGGTGTGTCTGGAGGGAGCGATCATCGTTCTGGCCTGTATCATCTTCTCTGTGTTTGCGTCCAGCCCGCCTGTTGTTGATCCGAATGCAGCTCCGGCTTCTATGGTGTGGAGCTACATCGGCGAGCTGATTTTCAATATGCTCATTTTGGTCGGCGCGGTGAAAATGGCAGACCGGCTTGTGAAGGAGATGATGGGTATCTAAGTATGTCAAAGCGTGTACTGAATCAATGGCGCGGATATACCGTGGCTGATTGCGATTGCAAATATTGTCTCTATTACGGCGGCAGAAAGAAAGGCGAAGTAAATTGCCTTGCAGAGGAATGCGTCTGCAAGGGGGAGCTTCAAGAGGCTCTGCGCCGGGAAAGGAATGAAAATGGAGGTCAAAATCAATAGAGAGATTCGGAACTATACCGAGTCCATGTTTTTCGGACTGTCGCTCAGACAGTTTGTTTTTTCTTTACTGGCTGTTGGCGTTGCAGTGCTTTTGTACTTTGTTTTGAAGCCCTATGTGGGAACCGAGACGGTTTCGTGGATGTGCATCCTTGGTGCTGCTCCCTTTGCGGCAATGGGCTTTGTGAACTACAACGGTATGACCGCAGAGAAATTTGTGTGGGCTTGGCTCCGTAGCGAAATGCTGGAGCCCAAGCAGATCAAATTCGAGCCGGTGAATATCTACTACGAGGCGTTGAAGGACGCGATCGATGAACATGAAAAGGAGGTTTCCAAGCACAATGATTAAGAGTATCAAAGCGATCCTTGCACAGGACAAGGAAAAGTTTAAGGTTCCGAGAAAAGTGCAGAACCTTATTCCGATCAAGAACATCTGGCCGGATGGCATTTTCAAGGTTGGGAATAAGTTCTCTAAGTCCTTCCGATTCTCGGACATCAACTATCTGGTGGCGAGCCGCGAGGACAAAGAGAGCATGTTTCTGACATACTCGGAGCTTCTGAACAGCTTGGACAGCGGAGCTACCACGAAGATCACCATCAACAATCACAGGCTGAACAGGTCTGATTTTGAGGAATCCATCCTGATGCCCATGAAGCAGGACGGGCTGGATGAGTACCGCAAGGAGTATAACGATATGCTTCTGGACAAGGCGACCGGAGCAAACGGTATCACGCAGGAAAAATATATTACCATTACCGTGGCCAAGAAGGACATTGAGGAAGCACGGGCATATTTTGCGAGAATCGGAGCGGATTTGACCGCCCATTTTGCAAACTTGGGTTCTAAGTGTGTGCCCCTGAACGCCGTTGAGCGGCTGCGCATTCTCCACGACTTTTATCGCCCCGGTGATGAGGCGGCATTCTCGTTTGATATGAACCGGAAGGCGCGTCTGGGGCATGATTTCCGTGACTACATCTGCCCGGACAGCATAGAGCGTACTGCGGATCATATCAAGCTGGGCGAGAAATATGCCAGAGTGCTTTTCCTCAAGGACTACGCCAGCTATATCAAGGACAGCATGTTCTCGGAGCTGACCGAGCTAAACCGCAATCTCATGCTATCCATTGATGTGATTCCCATTCCCACCGATGAAGCCGTCCGTGAGGTGGAGCGCCTCTTGCTGGGCGTGGAAACGAACATCACCGGCTGGCAGAGAAGGCAGAATCAGAATAACAACTTCTCCGCTGTGGTTCCCTACGACATGGAGCTTCAGCGCAAGGAATCCAAGGAGTTTTTGGACGACCTGACCACCCGTGACCAGCGCATGATGTTTGCGGTGGTCACAATGGTGATCACCGCAGACACCAAGGAGCAGCTGGATCAGGATACGGAAACGGTGCTGTCTACGGCGAGAAAGCACATGTGCCAGATGGCGACGCTGAAATATCAGCAGACGGATGGACTGAATACGGTGCTCCCCATCGGTACGCGAAAAATCAATGCCTTCCGAACCCTCACCACGGAGAGCCTGGCGGTACTGATGCCTTTCAAGGTGCAGGAGATCATGGATAAGGGCGGTATTTACTTCGGCGAAAATGCCATTTCCCACAATCTCATCATGTGCAATAAGGCAAATCTCCTGAACCAGTCCGCATTCCTGCTCGGTGTCCCCGGCTCCGGTAAGTCGTTCTCGGCAAAGGAGCTGATCACCTTCCTCATTCTGAACACCAACGATGATATTCTGATCTGTGACCCCGAGGGAGAATACGCGCCGCTTATCGAAGCTATGGGCGATCTCGGCTCGGTGATCCGTGTGTCTGCCGGCGGCAGAGACAGATTGAACGCCATGTATATGGTGGACGGGTACGGTGAAAACAACCCCATTGTCGTAAAGTCCGAGTTCATTATGTCTCTGATCGAGCAGATCGACAAGAAGGGCGTCGGCCCTCAGCACAAGTCGATCATCGACCGCTGCATCACCAATGTGTACCGCAATGCGGCGGACACCGGGACGATTCCCACTCTCTGCACCCTACGCGATATGCTGCTGGAGCAGCCTGAGCCTGAAGCGAAGCAGATCGCGCTGTCCCTTGAGCTCTATACCACCGGTTCTCTGGATATCTTCGGCAAGCAGTCCAATGTGGACCTCGACAAGCGTGTCGTGGTGTTCGACATTCACGGTCTCGGTTCCCAGCTCAAGCCCACCGGTCTGCTGGTGATCACCGATACCATGCTCAACCGCGTGACGCTGAACTGGAAGAAGGGCAAGCGCACCCATGTCTTTATTGACGAGTTCCATGTGGTGTTCGAGAACGAGTTCTCGGCGCAGTTCTTCAACTCCGCATGGCGGCAGTTCCGCAAGCGCAACGCCTACCCCACGGCAATTACGCAGAATGTGGAGTATCTGCTGGATTCTGTTCAGGCCAGCACCATGCTTTCCAACTCGGAATTTGTGGTCATGCTGAACCAGGCTGCCTCCGACAGAGGCCAGCTTGCCAAGCTCCTGAACATCTCCAATGAGCAGATGAGCTATATCACCAATGCCGACGCCGGCTGCGGACTGATTAAATACGGCTCTGCGCTGGTGCCCTTTATCAATCGGTTCCCGCAGAACACCAAGCTCTATCAGCTTATGACTACGCGCCCCGGTGAGGGCAAATTTGCAAGAGGACGGGATTAACCCCGTCCTCCATTCTTTTGGGAGGAATACAAAATGAAAAAGAAAACCCTTGGAATCATCATCGTTTCCGTACTCGGCGCGGCAGCGATCTTTTGCAGCGCCATGTTTACGCAGCAGTATTTGGATGCCAAGAACAGCAAGGCGGTATTTGACGATCTGACAAATCTGATTACGGAAATCGACGAGCCGCAGAAGGATACCGAAACGGAGGAAGCCGATCTGAGTACAGAAGAACTGGCGGCGGCAGAGGCGGCGCTGGCCCATGAAAAGTATGACGCTCTGTTTGAGCAGAACAACGACTTTATCGGCTGGATTAAGATCGATGGTACGAATGTCAATTACCCCGTCATGCAGACCCCGAACAAGCCGGACTTCTATCTGAAGCGCAGCTTTGATAAATCGTACAGCGACTACGGCGTTCCCTATATTGACGAGGCCTGTATGACCGGGATCAGCAACAACCTTGTGATTTACGGCCATCACATGAACGACGGCTCTATGTTTGCCGACCTCTGTAAATACACCGATGCCGATTTCTGCAAGGAACATCCGACGATTGCCTTTGACACGCTCTCCAACCTCGGCAAATATGAGGTCATTGCCGCCTTCAAATTCAATACGAACCGCGAGACCTTCAAGTACAACGAATACACGCTGATGGATGAAGTGCAGTTTGCCGGGTTCATGGAGAATGTCCGCGCAAGACAGCTCTATGACACGGGGGTTACTGCCGAATACGGAGATCAGCTTTTGACCCTTTCCACCTGCGAATATACCTATCCCAACGGTCGCTTCGTTGTCGTAGCGAAGAAGGTGTGACTTGTCTGCTCTGAAGGGAGGCGATGGCTTTGGGCAGGATAAAAACAAGAGAGAGCGTTAAGGATATCAAGATTCTTGATAAAGCGGCTGTTGTCTCCGAGCGCATGAAGACGGCGCTCGTCCGTTCCAAGGATCAGGCGGAAAACCTGATGGACGACGGACAGATTTCCCCCTCCGAGTACGCGGAGGACAAAATCCGCTATGCCGCTGAGGATGTGACCGATCAGGTTTGGCACGAGGTTTCCGGCCAAACGAAAAAAGCCATTGAAAAAGGCAAGGAGGCGCACCGGGAGCACCGCAATGAAAAGCGCATCCACAAAAATGAAGAACGGGTTCGCCGCTATGAGGAGGAGCTGCGTAGGGGCGCGCCAAGCAGAACGCCGCGAGAGGAGGCTGCACGGCAGGCAGCGCGGCAAAATACGGAGGCCACACGGACAAGCATCCGGAGCAGACGAAACCAGACCATCAAATCTGCGGAGCGTACCGAACGCACCATCAAGCAGTCTGCTCGCTCTGCCGGGAAACAGACAGTAAAAGCCGGCGCAAAGGGAACGGTAAAGTCAACAGAGAGGGCCGTAAAGACTGCGGAGAAAACCTCCAAGGCTGCCATCAAAACCGCAGAAGCAACAGCGAAGGCAACGCAAAAGGCAGCGGCTGCGGCTGCAAAGGCCGCACAGAAAGCGGCGGAGATTGCCCGCCAGACTGCCATAGCCACCTACAAAGCGGCTGTTGCGGCGGCGAAAGCTGTTGCGGCGGCAATCAAGGCCATAGCAGCGGCGATGAAAGCACTGGTTGCAGCCATCGCTGCCGGGGGCTGGGTTGCGGTCGTGGTCGTTGTGGTTATCTGTCTTGTTGCCTTGATCGCCTGCTCCTGCTTCGGTATTTTCTTTTCAAGCGAGGATACCGGCTCAGAAAAGACGATGCGGCAGGTCATTCAGGAAATCAACATGGATTACCAGAACGAGCTGGATGCCATCAAGGATTCCGTTGAATACGATGCGCTTGAAATGTCCGGTTCCCGTGCCGTGTGGCCGGAAGTGCTGTCGATCTATGCCGTCAAGACGACCTCTGATCCGGATAATCCCCAGGAGGTAGCAACGATCACTCCGGAAAAGGAACAGCTTCTGAAGGACCTGTTTTGGGAGATGAATGAGATCACCCATCGGACGGAAACAAGGACCGAGACGGTCATTGTGGAGACGGATGACGGCAACGGCAATATTCTTGAGGAAGAAGTGCAGGAGACGATTACGACGCTCTATATTACTGTCAGCCACAAGACGGCGGATGAGATGGCTGCGCAGTACGGCTTCAATGAGGATCAAAAGCAGCAGCTTGCAGAACTGCTTGCACAGGACAGCAGCATGTGGGCGGCGGTGCTTTACGGAATCTACGGAGTGGATGACCAAATCGTTGCCGTGGCGCTTTCTCAGGTGGGCAATGTGGGCGGAGAGCCCTATTGGTCATGGTACGGCTTCGGCAGCCGCGTGGAGTGGTGCGCCTGCTTCGTCAGCTGGTGCGCGAACGAATGCGGCTATATCGACACCGGCGTTATTCCGAAGTTCGCGGGCTGTGTCAACGGTGTCCAATGGTTCCGGGAGCGTGGGCAGTGGGCGGATAACGCCATGGAGCCCTCGCCCGGCATGATCGTCTTCTTCGATTGGGACAACAAGGGCAACTCCGGCCCGCAGGACGGCGAATCCGATCATACTGGCATCGTTGAGCGGGTTGAAGACGGCATTGTTTACACCGTCGAAGGAAACTCTGGCGATAGCTGCCGCGAAAACCATTATGCTGTAGGCTACTACGAAATCCTGGGATATGGTATCCCTGCTTATTAAAGCGATGATACCTGAAAACACACGGGCTGCGTCTTCGGGCGCAGCCCTCTTTTTTTGTAGTGTCATTTAGGTGCTACGATATACTTGCACCTCAATTCTATCGGACGAACAATTTTGCGAGAAACATTGAATTATTGAAATATTCATGGTATAATACATCATGTATTGCTGTAAATAAGGCGCTGAGGCGCGAGTCTATATGTATGGAGGTTCTACATGAAGGTTCGTTACGACAAGCTGTGGAGACGCATGAAAGACAACCAGATGAAAAAGAGTGAGCTGGCAAAGGCGGCAGGGATCTCTCCTTACACCATGACCAAGCTGAATAATGATCGTCCCGTCAACATGGAAGTTATGATGAATCTTTGCAAGGTCTTCCACTGTGATATTGGGGACCTGATGGAAATAATCGAAGAAGACTAACCGCTGGGAGGATGAGATATATGCAGTTCAATGAGCTACAAAAACAAACCAATACAAATATCCAGGAGAAGGCCAATCTGATCTGGGAAAGCGCCACGCACCTTGTGGGCCTGTTTAAGCCCCATGAGTACGGCAAGGTTATTCTGCCCATGACCGTTCTCAAACGCTTTGACGATGCCCTTGCACCCACCAAACAGGCGGTTCTCGAAATGAAGAAGAAGCTGGATGCGACCGGCGCAAATGAGCAGCTTATCGAAGGCGCTCTGACCCGTACTTCCGGCTATGCCTTTTACAATACCAGCAAGTTTGACTTCCAGAAGCTGCTTGCCGATCCGGATAATATCGCTGACAACTTCGACGATTATCTCAAAGGTTTCTCGGCAAACGTGGCCGATATTATCTCCCGTTTTGAGTTTGCAAACACCGTCGGCACGATGGTGGAGGGCGGCGTCCTCTTTGTGATGATTCAGGAGTTCAACTCTGCAAAAGCAGATATGTCGCCCAAGAAGATCACCTCTGCCGACATGGGCTATATCTTTGAAGAACTGATCCGGAAGTTCTCTGAGTCCTACGACGAGCAAGCCGGAGCACACTTCACCAGTCGCGACGTTATCTACCTTATGACCGATCTTTTGATCTCCCCTGAAAAGGAAGAGATCAAGGAAAACGGCTGCACTAAGACTGCCTACGATATGGCGATGGGCACTTCTCAGATGCTGGGCTGTCTGACTGAACGTCTGCAAGCACTCAGCGAGGATGCTGTTTTGACTTGTTTCGGGCAGGAGTTCAACCCGGAAACCTACGCTATCGCAAAATCCGATATGCTCATCAAGGGCGGCAATGCCTCTGGCATGATGTACGGTGATACCTTGAGCCAGGATAAATTCTCAGGCTACGAGTTTGACTATATTATATCTAATCCTCCCTTTGGCATTGACTGGAAACGTGAACGCACCGAAGTCGAGGCAGAAGCAAAGAAAGGTTATGACGGGCGCTTCGGTCCCGGCCTCCCTGCTATCTCTGACGGACAGATGCTCTTTATGCTCAATGGTGTAAAGAAGCTCAAGGAAGGCTCAGGACGCATGGCGATTATTCAGAACGGGTCCTCGCTTTTTACCGGTGATGCAGGGAGCGGCGCTTCTGAGATACGTCGTTATGTGATTGGGGAAGATCTTGTTGACGCTATTATTCAGCTTCCCACTGACCTGTTTTACAACACAGGAATCGCTACATATATTTGGGTTCTGACCAAAGGAAAAGAGATGCGCCGCGCTGGAAAGGTGCAGCTCATCGACGCTTCCAAGTGCTTTGTGAAGCGGAGAAAGAATATCGGTAATAAGCGCGTTGACCTTGATGATAACTGCATTCGCCTTATTCTCAAAGCTTATGAATCTTTTGAAGATGGGGTATTCGAGGACAACGGACTATATGTTGAGTCTAAGGTCTATGACAAGGATTTCTTTGGCTACACGAAAGTCACGGTAGAGACCGCCCTGTGTGATGAGGCAGGAAAACCCGTTTTTAAGAAAGGCAAATTGCAACCCGTAAAAGGGGCCTCCGACAGCGAGATAATTCCCTTGCAGGAAGATGTCGATGAATATATGAAGAGGAATGTCTTACCTTATAATTCCGCGGCTTATCTCGACCGCAGTAAGGATAAGATCGGTTACGAAGTCCCATTCACCCGTCTGTTTTATAAATTCATAGCTCCCGTCCCCTCCAATGAAGTCTTTGAAGAGATAAAACACTTGGAGGCAGAGGAAACCGAACTGATGAAGGAGTTGTTCGGCAATGCGTGAAATGAAGGATAGCGGTGTTGCTTGGCTTGGTGACATTGACAGCCGATTTGATATTAAAGCCATCGGGAATCTCTTCACCATCAAAAAAGACATAATTGGAAGAGAGCCGGATCAGGTATTGTCTATCACTCAAAGGGGGATCAAAATTAAAGACACAACCTCTAACGAGGGACAAAACGCAGCATCATATGCCCACTATCAAATCGTAAATGTGGGAGACTTTGCCATGAATCACATGGACTTGCTGACAGGATGGGTCGATATTTCCCAATACGAAGGGGTTACCAGCCCTGATTATCGTGTCTTTACCCTTACTGATAACACGCAGATTCCAGAATACTTCTTGCGTGTGTTTCAGATGTACTATTCTAACCGTGTCTTCTACGCATTTGGCCAAGGTGCAGCGAATCTTGGGAGATGGCGGCTTCCAAGAGAAAATTTTGTTAAAATTTCGATTCCTTGTCCGCCCGCTGAATTGCAACGAAAGATTGTTGATGAAATTGCATCGAAGGTAAGTAAGGTTGATGCCCTGGTTGCCAACCAGCAAGCGCAGATCGAAAAGCTGAAACAGTACAAGCAGTCCCTCATCACGGAAGTCGTGACAAAGGGCCTTGATGCTGATGCTTCAATGAAGGACAGCGGGGTTGAATGGATAGGTGTGATAAACTCACGCTATTCACTTCAAAGAATAAAGCATTTCATATGTGAATATAAGGCAGGACCCTTTGGTAGTGCGCTTATTACTGGAAACCTTTTGTCAGAAGGCAGTATCCTTGTTTATACGCCGGAACACATTGCAAAGCAATCAACAGACAATCCGAAGAATCTGTTCTTGCCGGAATCAAGGCGAAGTGAAATGGAGCAGTTCTTTGTAAGCCAAGGAAACATTATATTCCCTATCGTCGGCTCCCTTGGCAGAGCAATGTATATTACTGCTGATATGCCTGAAGGTATCATCAATCAACGTCTTGCAAAGTTTAGGATTGATGAGAGTAGAGTGGATAAAGACTATTTTCTTTATCTCTTTGCAAAGAGTGATTTTTATAAGCCGTTTCTTGATGTTAATTCTCGCGGAGCTATTATAGTCAATCTTACAAAAGAAATTGTTTATAATATGCCCTTTATCATCCCGCCCGTTGATGAGCAAAGAGAGATTGTCAGCTATTTGGATGAAAAATGTGCTTATATTGATAAGCTAATAACCTTGAAGACTCAAAAGGTCGAAAAGCTGACTCAGTATAAAAAGTCCCTGATCTATGAATATGTGACTGGCAAGAAGGAGGTTTCTTTATGACCGAGATACCTATTACCCTTCGATCTGACGAAAACGGCTACTTTGACCGCGAATGCCCTAACGAGAATTGCCAATACAGGTTCAAAATAAAGCTGAAAGATTGGGAAGATAAGGTTTCTGACGACGAAGTTCATTGCCCAATGTGTGGACATATTGACACATCCGACAAGTGGTGGACTCAAGAACAGTTGGATCAGATTGAAGAGATTGTGAGTAGCTACGCGCTCTCTTATATCCAAAAGGAACTGGATAAGTCCTGGAAGAAGGTGGCTCAATCCACTCGGAATAATAAATTCTTCAAGATTACCTATAAGCCTGGGAAACGAATCAACTTTATCAATAACCCTGTTGGGCAGAGTGAAGAATGGGCGCAGGAGATTACATGTGAACGCTGTGGAACCCAATACAGCGTGATCGGATCAGCATACTTTTGCCCCTGCTGCGGCTATAATTCAGCAAGCCACGCGTTTGATGAATCTCTCGACTCAATAACAAAAATGCTTTCCTCGCTTCCGCAAATGGAAAAACTGTTTGCTGAATCATATGGGGACGACAAAGCAAACACTATGTGCCGAACCATGTTGGAAGGCACCCTCGGTGATTGTGTGTCGGCTTTTCAGAAATTTGCTGAATGCAGATACTCCGAGATAACCGGGAAAAAAGCGCGAGTAAATGACTTTCAAATCGTCAATAAAGGAAGCGAACTATTCAAGACTGCAACCGGAAAAGGATACGACGATTGGCTGTCACAGAATGAATTAGAGGATGTGAACGTGTTGTTTCAGAGAAGGCATCTATTTGAACACAACAACGGAATGGTCGATCAGCAGTATTTAGATAAGACTGGAGACACCGAATACGTAGTTGGCCAGCGGTTAATAATGCGTGAGGCAGACACGCAAGAGCTGATACGGCTTCTTAAAATGCTAAGCAAAGGATTATTGTCGCTTACTTAATGTCGTCTGATGAACGACCAAATGGCTACCGATAGCCACTATAATAGACCCATCACAGTGAAGGGAAGGTACTACTATGGATACCAGCGAAAAGAGATTTGAACGGGATATTGAATCCTACCTGATTTCAGAGAAAGGCGGCTACCAACAGTTTGTTGGGCAGGATGCTGACGGGAATTGGGTACATAACCGGCAGCACGATGTCGCACGCTGTATCTATATGGACGTGCTCTGTGAGTTTATCGCAAACACGCAGCCTAAAGAGTGGGCGAAGTATGTCAAATACTACGGTGACAAAGCTCCGGACAAGCTCTATACCCGCTTGGAACAGACAATCACCAATCAGGGATTGATCTATGTGCTCCGAAACGGCATTACTGACATGGGTGTCAAGTTGAAGGTTTGCTACTTCAAGCCGGAGTCCGCCCTAAATGAGACGCTTATTGAGCTTTATCAGTCCAATATCCTTGGCTGCACCCGTCAGTTCCAATATTCAACCGGCAGCACAAACACCATTGATATGGTGCTTTCTGTGAACGGTATCCCCGTCGTGGCGATTGAGCTGAAGAACCAGTTCAAGGGTCAGGACGTTTGGTGCGCCATGAAGCAGTTTAAGAAGGACCGCAGCTCTAAGGAGTTTGCCTTCCGGCTGGACCACCGCTTCCTGGTCTACTTCGCAGTTGACCTCAATGAGGCGTGGATGACAACTCAGCTCAAAGATGATGCTACCTACTTCATGCCCTTCAACATGGGCTCCAACGGGGCCGGTGTGACCGGCGGCGCTGGCAACCCCAACAACGAAAACGGGTATGATACATACTACGTTTGGGAAGAAGTCCTCCAGCGCGACTCTCTTCTGGATATCCTTCACCGCTTCATCTCACATGTGAAGGAAAAGGAAGAAGTGACAAAGAACGGTGTCACTAAGACTGTCACCAAGGAAAAGCTGATCTTCCCGCGTTACCACCAGTATGATGTGGTTCGGAAGGTCATTGCCGACGTGCGCGAGAAAGGTGCTGGCACAAACTATCTGATTGAGCACTCTGCCGGTTCCGGCAAGTCAAACTCTATTGCTTGGATCGCCTATAGGTTGGCGTCTCTTCATAACGACAAGGATGAGAGTGTCTTTGACTCCGTTATTGTCGTCACCAACCGTGTTGTTCTCGACAGCCAGCTCCAGGACACGATTAACAGCTTTGAGCACGTTCCCGGCCTGCTGGAGTGCATCGATGATAAGAAGCATTCCCGCGACCTTGCAGAGGCTCTGAACGACAAGAAGCGTATCATCATCTGCACCATTCAGAAGTTCCTCTTCGCCTACAAGGACATTGAAAAGTTCTCCGGCAGAAAGTTCGCTATCATCGTGGATGAGGCCCACCAGGGACAGAGCGGCGAATCCGCAAAGACGCTACGCCGTAGCTTGATTGATATTGGCGTAGCTGTTAAGAACTACGCTGAGGAAGAGGGTATCGACGAATCTGATGTAGATCTGACAGACGAGTATATCAACGCTGTGATTGGTCAGGGCAGGCACGAGAACCAGTCCTTCTTCGCTTTTACCGCGACTCCCAAGGGTGAATCCCTGGAACTGTTCGGCGTTCACGAGCAGAGCCCTGATGGAACAATTATTCACCGCCCCTTCCATGTGTACTCCATGCGGCAGGCCATTGAGGAGGGCTTTATCCTTGATGTGCTGAAGAACTATACCACTATCAAGGAAGCCTTCAAGCTCATCAAGGTGTCGGACGATAACCCGGAGCTGATCGAAGGCCCGACCTCTAAGGCACTGTTCAAATACTACAAGAAGCACGGCTATACCATCACTCAGAAAACCGAAATGATAATGACCAACTTCCTTGACAACTGCCGGTATCAGATCGGCGGCAAGGGCAAGGCAATGGTCGTGGCCGACAGCCGCGCGAATGCGGTACGCTATTACTTTGCCATTAAGCAGTATTTGAAGGACCATCCTGAAGAGACAAAGGGTACAGACGTGATGATTGCCTTCTCCGGAGAGATTTCCCTTGAGGATCTGCCCTCCGAAAAACCTTACACCGAGGCGACCATGAATGTGGATGAGGATGGCAAGTACATCACCACCGATAAAAAGTTTCGCAAGGCTTTTCATTCCAGCCAGTACAACATTCTCGTAGTGGCGAACAAGTATCAGACCGGATTTGACGAACCATTGCTTCATACCATGTATGTGGATAAGAAGCTGAAGGATATTACCGCCGTCCAAACGCTTTCCCGCTTGAACAGAACGACCGGAGGAAAGAACAGCACCTTTGTGCTCGACTTCGAGAATACAGAAGAGAATATTAAGAAAGCATTCCTGCCTTACTATGAGACAACCACCATGATGGGCGATTCGGACATAAACCGTGTTTACGACCTTCGCGCAAAAATCGCTGAGTTCATGCTTTACAACTTTGAGGACGTTCAGGCCTTTATTGACTTCATGGCAAAGCACGGAGGTCCGGCTCAAAGTGAAGCATCCATTGGGCGCTTGGCCGGACTTCTGCGTCCTGTTGTGGAGCGCTACAAGGAGCTTAGCGATGACGATCAGTACACGGTGCGGGATTACATCCGCAAGTTTAACGGGGCGTATTCGTACATCACGCAGCTTGTGCGGCTGCATGACAAGGAGCTCTTCAACGAGTTCCAGTACACGAACAACCTTATTCGGCTCTTGCCGCGTGGCCGTGTTGAGATCGTTGATATCGAAGACAAAATCAAGCTGGAGTATGCCTCTCTGACCGAAACCTTCAATGGAGCTATTACGCTCGATGAGAAACCTCCAGTCTATGTTCCTGGTGGTTCCCTTGCTCCGAAGAAGCCCAACAAGAAGCAAGACACTTTGCAAAACATCATCGACAAGGTGAACGAGCGGTTCGAGGGCAAGTTTACCGATGCCGACAGAGTTATCATTGAGGGCATCTATCAGATGTTTATGAAGGACTCTGACGTAAAGAAGTTCAAGAAGTACGCAAAAGACAATTCTACCGAGATGTTCGTGGAATCTCTCTTCCCGGATAAGTTCAAGGACATTGTTACTCAGTGCTTCCTGGATAACAACGAAGCATTCCAAAAGCTGTTCAACGATCCCGACTTCTATCAGAAGGTTCAGGACGAGATGGCCAAGGAGCTTTATAAGAGCTTGAGGAAAAGCTGAGTATGAACTGTAAAATCATCCGTAGCAACCGGAAGTCTTTGGGGCTTGAAGTGAATACAGAGGGGCTTATCATCCGAGCCCCTTTGCAGGCCACTGATGCCGAGATCAATATGTTTATATTCCAGCATAAGAACTGGATCGAAAAGCACCTTAACAAGATTGAAGAGCAACAGAAGAATGCGGATTCGGTCGAACCTCTGAGCATGGATGAAATCCGGGCTCTTGCAGATCAGGCCCTCAAGGTCATCCCAGAAAGAGTGAAATACTACGCTCCGAAGGTTGGTGTCACCTATGGCCGGATTACCATACGGAACCAGAGGTCCAAGTGGGGCAGTTGCAGCGGCAAAGGCAATCTCAATTTCAACTGCCTACTGATGCTTACACCTCCGGAGGTGTTGGATAGTGTTGTGGTTCATGAGCTTTGTCATCGCAAGGAGATGAACCATTCTGATAAATTCTACGGCGAAGTGTTGCGGGTGTTCCCGGATTATTGGAAATGGGACAAATGGCTTAAAGAGAACGGAAGCCTCTTAATGATAAGAATGGCAAAGTGATGGGGTGAACTCATGGATATAAAAGCAAAGCTGCGGCCTTTCTATGTTGCAAAGCTCTTATATGAGCAGACGGATGAAGAACACTATCTGACTCTTGCGCAAATTATGGAGCAGCTCAAAAAAGAATATGGTATTTCTACTTCTCGAGGAACGGTCGGAGATGATATCAAAGTTCTTCAAGAGCTTGGTGTTGAAATTGAGGTTGTCCCTTCGACACAGAAAAGGTTTTCCCTTATAGGACGGCGGTTTGATCTTCCAGAACTCAAGACTCTGATTGACGCAGTTGAATCAGCACGTTTTATTCCGAAGGAAAAGAGCGCAGCATTGGTTGAAAAGCTTGGTTCACTAACCAGCCATTACAACACAGATAAGCTAATTCGGAATGTTGATGTTGAGAATCGCATCAAGGCTGATAACGAGAAGATTTACTACATCATGGAAGCATTGAACGATGCTATTAACGCAAGTAAGAAAGTCTCGTTTCAGTATTTTACCTACAATGTTCGCAAGGAGCAGAAACTGAAATACGATGGCTATACGTATGTGTTCAGCCCTTACAAGTTAATCTGGAACGGCGATTATTACTATGTAGTTGGATACTCCGAAAAACACAAAGGTATTGGCAACTTCCGCGTCGACCGCATTGTGCGTTGTCCGATCATACTTAACGATGATGCTGTTCAGCCTCCGAAAGACTTTGATTTGAATATCTACCTGAACTCTATGTTCCGCATGTATAACGGTGATAGAAAACAGATAGAACTCGTCTGCGAAAATGACCTGATGGATGCCATCATTGATAAGTTTGGCAAAGGCGTGAAGGTTCTTGCAAATGATATGAAGTCTTTCCGCGCGATTGTTACAACCGCGACTGGCCCGGTCTTTTATAGCTGGGTCTTCGGCTTCGGTGGCCATGTGGCTATTAGGGCTCCTGAAGATGTTAAGGAAGAATATGCCCATCTTGTCCTTGAGGCAGCAGAAGCGATCAAAAAGGCACAGTAATGAACAAGAAAGGAGAAGTCAAAGAATGAATACAGAGAACCTGCATGAACTAATTAATCGCTACGAAAACAACTATGCGTTGGTGAATGACTCCAAAAATGATGAGAAATTCAAGTGGGGTGCGGTGCGAGGCTTTCGTGATGTTTGGTTCTCGGATAGTGCTTCATCTATGACCTTCGCTCAACTGTTTGATGCAGCAACAAAACGCAGCTCTGTTCTCATCAATAACAGCATGATTTCTCCGACTACCGGCATTGTGAAAATGGCTGAACAACGGCCCAAAGAGGTCGAAAGACTTGTCCGTGAAGTTCTATTTGCTGAATACGAAAGCATCGCGGATCTTCAGAACAATATGGATGGATTTCTTGAAGAAATTGAGAAGATACGCCAAGACCTCTTCCCGAGATTCTATCGCTATAAACAAGATCGCCATGCTGCATCATGCTATCTTGCATTCTATGCACCGGAAGAACACTTTATCTATCGTTACAGCGAGGCCGAGGAGTTCGCTAAATATATCGAGTTCGGCAAAGACCTTGGAGCCGGTGTTGACTTCAAGTTGGAGAACTACTATGAGCTGGCAGAAATCGTAGTTAATGCTCTAAAAGAGCATCCGTCACTGATCGAAAAGCACGACGCTCTCTTTAGGGATAACGACCATTATTACTATGACAAGAGTCTTCATCTGATGGCTTTTGATCTTATGTACTGCTGTCGGTGCTATAACTTCTATACGGGGCTTTCCCATGCCAAGAAGAAGGACAGCATTAAGGCTTACACAGCACAGCAACTGCATGAAAAGGAAGAGGCTGAAAGACAGGCAAAGATTACGGAGCTCGAAGACGCAATTCACTCTCTTGACGTTCAAATGGAACTCTTTGAGGAAATCTCGTTAATTGGGGTTGAAGTTACTCAGAAGATGTATGGCAATGGGACTGTTATCGCTCAAGAAGGCAGCAAGATAACAGTTCAGTTCCCTGCGAAGACAACTGCGTACTTCATCAATAAACAATATACTATGCGTCCTCGCTTTGAAAATGACGAGGAGATCGTCGAGGCATTTACCGAGCTTGATAATCTTAAAGCGCAAAAGGCCAAGCTGGAAAAAGAATTGGAGCAGTTATGATTATACGGAGCAAAGACACAAGTCTCTCTTTTGAAATAGATGATTATCAGTATCCTGAGCATAAGTCCCAGGAAAAAGGGTACGATTACGACGCAAACTGGCTCGAAGTTGCTATTCAGTATTCTAATCAGAATGAAGTGGAAGAATACAAGGATACCTGCCTTTTGACTTATGAACTGGAAGAGCTTATAGATGGGCTATCTGAGGTTATTGCAGATAAGGAATCACTATATATTTCTGATTTCATGGAACCATATTTGAAGTTTGCAATTGCAAGCACAGATGGAAAGATACTGTTGGGCATGGAGTTTGTCTACGAAGCAAACAAAACGTCGTGGAAGAGCCATAAGGTGTCCGAAGTCATCACTAAGGAGATCGCAGAAGAGATAGCTGAAGAATTGCGTTCTATGCTGGCTCGTTTTCCGCAAAGATAAGTCAAAGTAGGGTGAAAAAAATGCCGCTTGGATGGATTGATTTTTCAAAGAATGAAAGAAACAAAGTGCTGAGCGTACTCGACCTTCTCTCAGAGGCTGGTACGCTTGATGAGCTTGGTATTTCTCCAATCCGTGATGGGTTTGCAAATCTTTTCTTCCCAGGGACATCAACGATCCAGACAAGGGCAAAGTATTTCCTTATCGTTCCGTATGCTCTAAAAGACATGGAATACAGCAGCGAGACCAACCCAAACAGGATGCTTAGAGCATTTGATGAAGTAGAAAGAATGTGCGGGAAGCGGTTCCTTGAAAATGGTAAAGACACTGAAGGTATTATTGGAAGTAGATCTCTTGGACAAAACCGTTGGGTAAAGAGAACGCCTGCAGATATCTATTGGGCTGGCCTCCGCAACTATGGTATTTTCACGGGAGGTAATCTTTCCCTTGCTGAATATGTCAGAGCTATATGTGCTTTGAAATCACAGAAGACGACACTCTCAAGGCTCGGCAATCACAATGATAATGCCGAAGAGTTTGACTCTGATGATAAAGATGCAGGTGAGCTATTTAAGATGCAGTTCTGGAAGTTGCCTACATATAGATTGGGATGGGACAAAAACCTTACGATTGCTCTAACAGAAGAAGAGGGAGCATTTCTTGAATCCCAAATAGTTAGAGCATATCCGGATTCTTTATTGGCGTACATCTTGAAGAAGAAGGTCACAGAGATATTTGCTTGTGATTCCTTCCAGGCATTAAGCGGCCTTATGCACACCTTCCCGGATCAGATTCAATCAGATTATGCTCTGGCGTGTGATTTTTCAGACTTTCTATATATTCTTCGGACTATTTACAACATGATTGTAAGTGACGGCAAAAATGAAACTGCCGAATCAGAATGGAATAATCTGCAATCCAGCCTTCTGAAAATTGCTGAAGTTGACATTGACGCTATCTTTGCAAGGCTTGAGATATATCACAACACGTTTTTATATTCTTTCCTCAAAAAAGAAAAAGCTCTGATGCTTGCAAACGATCTTGAGGGCATGAAGACCGAGATAAAACGCAGAGAGCGAGAATTGAAGCAGACGAGAGCTAAGACCATGCACCCAGGAGAATTTGATTCTAAAACATGGTATGGTGGCGGTGCTCTCGACTATCGTTTCGGAAATGCGAAAGTAATCATTAAAGACATCTTTGAAAGCGAGGGCTGTGATGTTAAATCCAAACAATGACAGACTGGATTATGGACAGATCCTTGCGCCTCCGGCAGAGTATTGTCTTGACTTCGCAGTCGGCACAACTTATTCGTTGGACCTCGACGCGCTTGTTGGAGCGAGCCTTGCTATGGGCTTGTCTGAAGAGACGGACAGCGAACTGATGAACAATCCGGTATGCCTGTTAGAAGCACTCAGGAGTACCGGAGATAAGGTTGCCCTCTTTTGCGAGGGTGGTCAAATCCATATGCCGAGCAAAGTCACTTCGCTCTACGTCTTGCTGGAAAAAATGGTGTTCTCGGTGAAAACCGCTAAACATCGAGGACTGGCCGCATTTCCGTCGTTCCATCCGAAGATTTGGCTTCTCCGCTATAAGAATAATGTTGGCGAACTTTTATTCCGTGTAGTGGTATTGAGTCGCAATCTTACTTTTGATCGTAGCTGGGATATTACCTATTACATGGATGGAAAGCTAACGAAAACGCAAACGGAAAAGAACAGGCCAGTATGCGACTTTCTGCAATATCTGACAGGATTCCTCCCATCAAATCCCAACGGGAGAGCAAAAGCGAAACTGATTCGAGGACTTATAAAGGAACTGCTTTTCGTAAACTTTGAGCCCGCAGAAAAAGAGTTTTATGACTATGAATTCCTTCCGAATGGAATCCGGAGAGAGGATGGCAGTTACTATCAGATCACAGAGACCCCATTATTTAAGGATACCTTCCATGATGTCCTGATTATCTCTCCGTTCTTGACGGGGAGCATCCTGCGTGGCTTTAATGACCGGAATAATCGCTCTTTGATCGAAAACTCAAGGTACTTCTTAATCACCAGAGAGATGTCGCTTGGTAAACTGAAACCGGAGGATGTGAGCCGTTTTAGATTATTCACAATGCGTGATACGGTTGTTGATGGTGAGACAGCGATATCAGATAGCTCCGCAGAAGTCCAAAAACAGGATATCCATGCCAAGGTTTATATGACCCGGAAATACTCTGATGCAAATCTTTATCTTGGCTCTTTGAATGCTTCGCACAATGCAGTTCATGGAAATATAGAGTTCATGCTTTTGCTTCGTTCAAAGAACCGGTATCTTAACATAGATAAGTTGTCGGTGGATCTCTTTGGTGCTGAAAAGGATGGATCGGATAATCCGTTTCAAGAAGTCACGCTACAAAACGCGATTTTAGACGAAGAAGATGAGAGAAAAAAGGTTCTCGATGGAATCATCAAAGACATCAACCGCAGCAACCCCAAAGCAAGCGTGACACAAGAAAGCGAGAAAACATACTCTGTTTCAATCCACTTTGGAAAGGTGGATTTGAAGGGTTGCCAAGTGACCGTTCGGCCTCTCTTGTCCAAAAAGACAGAGGCATTTAAAAATGATATTCGGTTTGATGGGCTTGCCCTTACGCAACTTTCAGAGTTTTATTCGCTATCCGTATCAAACGATGAGTTTTCAACTGAGCGTGTTCTTATTATCCCTACAACCGGCCTGCCGGAAGACAGGGAGAAAGCTATTGTTTCCAGTGTAGTAAGCGATAGAGATTGCTTCTATCGGTATATCGCGTTCTTGCTCGGAGACGATTCTATTCTTGGTGTACTTGAAGGAAATGTAGTCGAAGGAGAAAGCGGAGTTACGCAGAACAGGCCAGTTTATCGCGTGCCTGCACTATATGAGAAGATGCTGCAAACTGCTGCTAATGCTCCTGAAAAATTCAAAGGGATCGAATACCTTATGAAGACAATTTCCGAGGATGGAATTATCCCTGACCAGTTCAAAGCATTATATGAGACCTTCAAAAAGGCGGTGAAGATTAGTGGCTAACGTAGTTGATCAGCTTGAGCAAATCGAAGAGCGAATAATGGGGGGGTTGAAAGATTTCCAGCAAGCCACTGTAAACCGCATTGACTATCTTTACCGCCACGGCCAGCGACGGGTACTCGTATCTGATGAAGTTGGCCTTGGAAAGACGCTGATAGCCAGAGGAACGGTCGCAAAACTTGCACGGTTACGCAGAGAAGAGGGCGACAGCCTCTTTAAGGTCGTCTATATTTGTTCCAATGCAGCAATAGCTGATCAGAACCTGAGAAAACTACGTATCACAAGTGAGGCACAAACCGAGAGCGCTTCTTCATCCAGACTTTCAATGCAACATCTGAACATTTTTAAGCAGGAGAATGATTCGGAACTTCTGGATAGATATATTCAGCTCATTCCTTTGACGCCGGACACTTCTTTTCGCATGACAGCAGGAGCCGGAACAAAAGAAGAACGGGCGCTGATGTTTGCAATCCTGAAAAGATTGCCCGAGCTACAAGAATATCTTTGTGAGCTGGAAGTAGCAATGATGGATTACGCAACTTCCGGATGGAACGCTTGGTGCAAAAACTATTATGAACAGGAAGCGACAGCTTGCAACGAGAAGTCCGGAGGCCGTTACTTCGCATATATGAAGGAGCACTTGGCTCAAGAGCTTGCTACTATTTGGCATGACGATTTGACCTTTATGGAAGCCATCAAAGAGTTATGCAAGAAGATCAGAGCAAATAACGGGAAGCGTGTCGGAGAAAACGGCATCATTGGTCAGCTTCGTGTAATCTTTGCAAAAATCAGTTTGAGTAAGCTTGAACCTGACCTGGTAATCATGGATGAGTTTCAAAGATTTAAGTATCTGTTGAACTCTGATCCTGAGTATGAAACTGGAATGCTGGCAAACCGATTCTTCCACGCAGATGATGTGAGAATGTTGCTCCTATCTGCAACACCTTATAAGATGTACTCTACTCCAGAGGAAATTGACGAGGCGCGAATCGACGAGCATTACACAGAGTTCCTGTCAGTTATGAACTTCCTCAACGAGGACGCAGTTTCCGAAGCGAAGTTCTTAACCGTGTGGAAAGACTATTCTGTTAAGCTTAAAGAACTTACCCTTGGCGATACCTCTATCCTTTCAGCAAAAACCGCAGCAGAAGATGCAATGTATCAGACGGTATGCAGAACCGAAAGGATTTCCGCCAAAGAAAACGCAGATATTATTGACGATAGTGACGTCCATATCCCGCTTGATGTATTAGAGCAGGATATACGTTCATATGTCCAAGCACAGCAGTTGTTAGATCAGATCGGTGCTAACTATCACGTTCCGGTTGATTACATCAAATCGACACCGTACTTGATGTCGTTTATGAGAGACTATCAGTTGAAACGGAATGTCGAACAATACTTCAAGAAAAACCCGCAGGAATTAAAGAAGATCAAGAAGGACACTTTTTGGCTTAATCGAAATGCGATTGACAGGTATGACAGAATCCCAAGCAATAACGCCAGACTGGAACGCGTTCTGAACTCTGTTCTGCAAAGAGGTGTTGAAAAACTCCTTTGGATGCCTCCCTCGAAACCGTACTACGAATTGCATGGCGTATATAAAGATACAGAAGCTATGTCAAAGACACTCGTATTCTCTTCGTGGGAAATGGTGCCGCGTATGCTTGCCAGCATGATCTCCTATGAGGCTGAGAGAAGAACCGTAGGCAAACTCGCTAAAGACTATCAGGAGCGGGATGTCCATTACTTCTACAGCGGCGAGAAGAGATATCCGTCAGCAAGAATGAATTTTTCCGTCAGTAATGGCACTCCCAATGGCATGTATTTGTTCTGCCTGATCTATCCTTCCAGATTTCTTACGGAATGCTACAATCCCATCGACTGTCTGAACAATGGTCTTTCCATCCGGGAGATTCAAAGACAAATCAAAACACAGATTGAAGAACCTTTGAAGGAGTTTGAAGGAACAAGCAGAGGCAACGTCGATAAACGCTGGTATTATATTGCCCCGCTTCTTTTGGATGGAGCCCAATACGCATACCACTGGCTTGAAAGCAGCGATAAGCTCGCTGATTACGATGATGATGAGAAAGCAAATCGGTCAAAGGGATTTAGAACACATCTGCAAGCTTTGCTTGACTTGTTCTACGAAACACATAGAGAGAAATGCGGCAATCTTGGAAGAAAGCCTGATGATCTGCTCGATGTTCTAACAGACATGGCCATAGCTGCGCCGGCAAACTGCATCAACAGGACGTACAATAATTATCTTGTTGATGGCGAAGAGCTTGAAAGTTATATGCCGAGCCAGCTTGCCCGAGTGTTCATCAATCGAATGAATACAGCAGAGTCAACGGCCATTGTCGAGCTTGCCTGCGGTCGCAAATCTGATGATGCCCACTGGATGAATCTCTTAACTTATTGCAAGCAAGGAAATTTGCAGGCTGTATTTGATGAATATGCCCATCTGATTTCAAGCGGCATTGATCATGACGATGTCCTTATTCGGCAGATTCACCGTCAGATGCTTGAGTCAATAGATATCAGAACGACGCAGTACACTATTGATACCTATAACAGTTTTCAGAAGCGAGTAATGGGGGCAAAGGACCGTCCGACAAATATCCGAACTCATTTTGCCGTTGCCTTTACGAAAGGCGATGGTAAAGAAAAGGATGCAGATAGAAAGAAGACGATCAGAAACGCCTTTAATTCTCCGTTCAGACCTTTTGTGCTGGCGACCACATCCATTGGGCAGGAGGGCCTTGACTTCCATAACTACTGCAGGAAGATTGTTCATTGGAATCTCCCGTCCAACCCCATTGACCTGGAACAGAGAGAAGGCCGCATCAATAGGTTTGAATGCTTGGCTATCCGCCAAAATATCGCAAAGAGGTACGGCAATATTCATTTCACTAAAGATATTTGGGATGAAATGTTTGAAGTAGCTGCAAAATCTGAGAAGACTGACGGCTCGTCCGATCTAATACCCTATTGGGGTCTCCGAGAGACTGACGATATGATCAAAATAGAGCGTCAAGTTCCGATGTATCCTTTTAGCCGGGACGGTCTTGCCTATGAGCGACTGATCAAAATTCTTTCAATGTACCGCCTTACTCTTGGGCAGGCAAGACAGGAGGAGCTTCTTGAATATTTGTTCAAGAGCTGCGATGACCCAGAAAAACTTAGATCCCTCTTTATTAACCTAAGTCCGTTTTATAAATCTAATCCTTCTACAAAGTGAGGACAGTAAATGGGTATCACAAAAACTGATTTCATGCGAGGGATGCAGTGCCGAAAGATGCTTTGGCTGGACAAGCATAAACCCGATTTGAAAGTCATACCGCCGGAAATACAGAAAAGACTTGATGCCGGAAATGATTTTGGGGATCGTGCAATGGCGATGTTCGGCGAATTTGAGGAGATGACGGTCTATAGGCCGGGTACGACCATTCCCGATAAGCAAGCAATGGTTGCAAAGACCGCAGAACACCTGGAAAAAGGAACCCCTGTGATCTGTGAAGCAGCGTTTAGTTACTACAGCAACTACTGCGCTGTTGATATTCTCAGGAAGACCGGTGATGGATATGATTTTTATGAAGTCAAGAACGCTCCGGACGTTTACGATCAGTTTGTACGGGACGCTGGTTTTCAGTATTACATTATGAACAGGTGCAAACTCAATATCGGAAGAATCTTCATTGTTACTCATGGACCTATAGAAGATGACCCGTTTGAGATTAATGATGTAACAGAAAAAGCAAAGAGCTATGCAAAATGGGTTAATGATAACATATGGGATCTGAACCGAATGCAAAAGGAGCCGAATGAAGTAGATGTCGAGCCAGGTTTCCAATGCTCGCATCCGTATGAGTGCTGGTATTACGATTATTGCCATAATCCTAAAGACACACCCACAAATGAATGAAACAGGAGGCATATATGTTTGAGACTAAAAAAACACTGATCGTTGTCTATAAAGACGAGCTTCTGATGAATCAGCTTAAGAAAATGGTTGAGACTCACGATGACATGGATAATGATGTGATCGGGACGAGAGATGATTCAATCAATATCGTCTCCTGGACAGAAAAGGTTTGGCTCGGAAACAAGAAAGCAGGCAATATCTCCGGTAAAATTTTGTTCCTTGGCGATGTAAAAGGTACTGACAAGCTCATTCCGGTTATTGATGTGAAATTTGATGACTCCGGAGTTAAATACGGATGGGCAGGCAATCAGGCTGTTTTATATGTTGAGCCAAAGGCGCTCACTAATCGTGAAGGATATGATGCTTTCCTTGAAAAACTTTCAGATCTGCCGGTCCCTGACTTTTTGAAAACACTAAAAGATAATATAGCAATCACAGGAACTGACGAGGACATCAGCGAGGAAATAGAAGAGGAAACCACTGGCGAGAAATCTGAGCAGGTCGAAAATGAGAAAAAACATAAGCCGTTTGCTATCCTCAGTGCCACAAAGAAAGCTTTGAAGAATGGTGCAGACGCTATCGGGAAAATGGGTAGCCATGTGGCTGCTAAATCAGAGGAGCTGTTCAGAGATAAGAACTTGATGAAGCGCCAGATGCTGTTCTATGGTGTAGTTCATCTTTATAATGACGGGCTCGAAAAGTTTATGAATCAGTAAGGAGGCCGCAAATGCAGAAGAATAGTGCTGTGCAGCAAGGCTGGGCATTTGCCACTGAGATATTAGGTGCTGATGTTGCTGCAAACATGGGAGCTTCATATGTTGATGCCATTGAACAAGCTATAAAGCAGCTCGAAGATAATATCAATAATCACCAATATAGAAATCTGGGAATAGGCCAGCTCCAAGGATATGTGCTTGAAGAATGGGGGTCCGGCACTTTCAATGTTGATGCCGCTGCAGCAGACTCTGCTGACAGAGCAGCGGTGTTACATAGCACAGCTAAAGACTCTGTTGATATCCAGTTGGATTCTGGAAAAGCATATAGCGCAAAATCGTATGTCACAGCCGAAAAAACAGCTAAGGCTCAAGCACGTTTTACGCCGGAAACAGGAAATTCCAGCTATAAAGGACAAGGACGGCTTGTTCCCTCCGATCAACTTACAGACGCCAGAGCCGCAGCACATAGAGAAGCTTTGAGAAATCAACCAATACGAAGTGAAGTCTCAGAAGCCTATGCTGAAACGGAAACTGAGTTGACGGACACAATAAAGAATGAGGAAGGTATCAGCTCAAGAAGCGCATCCAGAAAAGAGCTTGAGGAAATTGCAAAGGAGAGCAAGGATAAGTCTTTTAACGCTGAAGAACATGGCGTGTCTGTTGAGAGTGCAATTAAAACAGAGTATCTGCTGAAACAGGCATTAAAAGCCGGATATACTGCTGCGGCGGTAACGGTTGCTGTTCAACTTGCGCCTGAAATATATAAAGCAATCGATTTCCTTATTAAGCATGGGGAACTCGATGTTCAACAGATTAAAAAGATGGGCACAAAAGGGATATCCGCTGGAGCAGAAGGTTTTCTGCGCGGTTCCGTTTCGTCTTCTCTCAAAATAATGTGTGATGCCGGAGTTCTTGGCGAAGCTTTCAAAGGAATCAATCCTACTGTCCTCGGAACAGTTGTTGCCCTTGTAATGCAGACGGTCAAAAACAGTATTCTTGTTGCCGCTGGCAAGATGACGACAAAACAGATGGGATCTGCATTTGTCGATACGGTCGTAGTTTCGGGAGGGTATCTTATCGGAGCACATATTGGAGGCATTATTGGGCAGTCTCTTGGATTTGAATTACCTGTTGTGGGTTATTTGCTGGGTAGTCTTATAGGTACCTCTTTCTGTGTGCTTTACAATATTGGCAAGAAGAAGCTGATTTCTTTCTGCGTGGATACCGGCTTTACTTGTTTTGGCTTGGTGGAGCAAAACTACGAATTACCAGAAGAAGTAATGAACGAACTTGGTGTGGAGACTATTCCTATTCCAAGAACGCAGATAGATAGAGTAGAGATTCCCAGAGCACATGCCCGCACAACAGATATCAACAAGACAGATTATGAGACTATTGATATTACGGTTTTGCGACGCGGCGTGATCGGAGTCAATAGAATTGGCTACGTGCCAGGATGAATATGAGCAAAATAATGAAGCCCGCAACAGTTCGATATAATGGACCTTCGGATGAAAAGTTTTCGCATGGAAAGTGCTATGAGGCGTTTTTCCTTGAGTATTGGGAAGGTGAACGAGATAGCCTTCATGTTCGTGGAAATGATGGCCGCGTTACTGATTTCAACAAGTTTGAAGATTTTACTGTGATCTCAGATGAAGACAATCTTCTGAACGATTATGAGGCAATCGTGAAATGCGTCACCCATGCATATGACGGCGAACTCTTTGATTTGAATTATGGCTCCTTGTACAAGGCTATAGGGCGGGATAAAGACGGAATGTACCTTGTGATGGACGAATCGTTTTGCTGTTATTTCTACGACCCAAATTGTTTCGAGGTGGTTGAGGATAAACATGGTATTCTCAATAAACGCAGCGTTTATTATAGCTATGGTGGCGGAGACGAAATCCAGAAAAACTGATTTCAAGGAGGTGAGGCAGAATGCCGTTTCAAATAATCAGAAATGATATAACAAAAGTAAAGGCTGATGCCATTGTGAATACGGCAAACCCCAAGCCTCGCGTTGGACGTGGAACGGACAGCGCAATCTATGCCGCTGCTGGGGAAGCACAGTTGCTCGAAGCCCGTAAGTTGATTGGAGATATTGCACCCGGACAGGCATTCATGACGGAAGCATTCAACCTTGACGCAAAGTATATCATACACACTGTAGGTCCCGCATGGATAGATGGAAACCATGAGGAACGAGAGACTTTGCATTTTTGCTATGCGAATTCACTCTCTTTAGCTGCAGACCTCAAATGTAAAAGCGTCGCATTTCCCTTGATTGCGTCTGGGGTATATGGCTTCCCGAAAGATGAAGCCCTAAATATCGCCTTAGCCGAAATAGGCAAGTTTCTTCTAACACATGAAATGAAGGTAATCCTCGTTGTATTTGATAGGAAAGCTTTGCACTTATCAGAACAGCTTGTCGGCAGTATCGAGCAATACATAGATGATCATTCGGCTCATATACTGCGTGAATCAGAATACGGCGGAGACTATGGGACGAGCAGGCGCAGACGCAATATGCTTTGCCTTGAAGAAGTCCGTGAAGAGACTCTCTTTGACTCGGCAATCAATAGTGATGATGCAGAAATAGATGAATCTCCCGATGAATTGCTATCACCTATCGGAGCACTTCCCGATGTAACCGGCAAGAGTCTGGATGAAGTGCTTGGCGGCACCGGAGAAACATTTCAACAGCGTCTTTTTAAACTGATTGATGCCAGCGGAATGGACGATGTGACGGTTTATAAGAAGGCCAACATTGACCGCAAGGTGTTTTCCCGTATCAGGTGTAAAGAGGATTACAAGCCAAAGAAGAAAACTGCTGTAGCCTTCGCTATCGCGCTTGAGTTGGATCTTCCCACTGCGCTTGATTTGCTATCCAGGGCGGAAATTGCGTTTTCGCCAAGCAGTAGATTCGATCTCATTGTAACCTACTTCATTACGAACAGGATATACGATATCTTTGAGATTAACGCTGCGTTGTTCAAATATGGTCAACCGATTTTGGGGGAATAAACTCATGGGTAAAGAGATGATTAACGCTTCTGAGGTTCTAAGAGCACAACTTGCCCACAGCCTTGGCCTGGACACTTACGCAACGATCATGAGTGGCAATCCAGAGTCCCCAAATTTCCAAAGGATGTTCAACGGATACTATCGTGTCAGGCGCAATGAGAAATGGAGAGAACACTACTACGAGCTCTTCATAATAGCAAAAGCAAACCACTACTCATTTGAGCAAATAATTTCCGATTTGTACACCTTTACAGGTAATGTTGAGGCTTCTTTCAGTTCTAAAATGTTGGCGACGACAGATCCGTCGAAACCCATTTGGGATCAATATGTTCTTCGGAATCTTGGACTGGAGCTTACGGGAAAAACACAAGAGCAGAAACTTGTTTCTGCTGTAGAGTTATACTCCCGAATCGAAGCGTGGTATGCTAACTACTTACTTACGCCGGAAGCAAAAGCGAACATTATGGAATTTGATCAGTTGCTTCCGGAATACGCATGGATAAGCAAAACAAAGAAAATCGACTGCTTACTGTGGAGTAAGCGAAATTGAAACTATATCTAAGGGTGGTCATTTGTCGTTTGGCAAACGACCACTTTTCTTATCACATCAGCTATACTAAAGTCATCAAGAACGACTAAGGAGGCAATGAACATGTACGGAGCGATCTTGGGTGATATCATTGGTAGCCCTTATGAATTTGACCTCGGAGACAAAACAAAGGACTTCCCGCTTTTTTCAAAAAAAAGCATCTTCACTGATGACACAGTAATGACTATTGCAGTGTGTGAAGCTTTACTCGATTGCAAAGAGAACCCAGAGCTTTCAGTCAGTCAGAGGGTTATTCATTCTATGCAAAAGTGGGGACGAAAGTATCCTCATGCAGGGTATGGCACTATGTTCTCTGGATGGCTGGAAGAAGAGCATCCAAAACCCTACGGCAGCTATGGCAATGGTTCGGCTATGCGTGTGTCCGCTGTCGGGTGGCTTTGTGCAAACCTTGAAACAACTCGAAAAATAGCCCGCCTAACGGCAGAAGTCACGCATAATCACCCAGAAGGGATTAAAGGGGCTGAAGCAACGGCCAGTGCAATCTATCTTGCCCGAATCGGCAGCAGCAAAGAAGACATCAAGCAGTACATTGTTCGTGAGTATGGCTATAATCTTTCCCGTACCTGTGATGAGATCAGACCGAGCTACCATCATGTAGAGAGCTGTCAACAGACTGTCCCTGAAGCTATTACCGCGTTTCTTGAGGGGAATGATTATGAAGACGTAATCAGAACTGCTGTATCACTTGGCGGCGATTGCGATACCTTGACTTGCATTGCTGGTGGAATAGCTGAAGCGTTTTATGGCATTCCTGCTATCCTTGAGGCGGAATGTAAATCTCGTCTTCCGGAAGAAATGCGAGAAGTCTTGGATAGATTTGATTTAGCAAGAGGCCGAAAAACCGACTTTCACAACACATTTCTTGAAGGCAACACTCTGATCGAGGATGCGATTGCCCACTACTATGTGGATCAGAATCGAGATAGCCTTATCGCCGTACTGGAGGCTATCCGCCAAAGGATGCACGAGGATGGTCATTTTCTCATTCCTGTTATTCTTCCGCAGGCAGCTATCGACTTGATAAACGTTGAGCATGTCAAGGTCGGTGATACGGTTACAAATGAAGAAGACCTCCACTTCAAACTCCACCACATTGAGACAAGCGACGGGAAAAAGTGGCTTGTAGTCTTCACATCTCAGGAGGAATATGAGAAGGGTGAAAAAGCATCTATTATCTCAAATTTTATTGACGAGATGCTTAAAGGCTGCAAGGACATGGCTGAAGCTGGTATCATCATCAATCCTTGGGGGCAGTCCTTCATGCTTACGAAAGAGCTGATTAACCTGATTCTCGATGCAGATAAACCAGATAACCATATCTACTTTGAGGTCGGAGATATCACTAAAATTAAGGTAGATGCCATCGTAAATGCTGCGAGACCCTCTCTGCTTGGAGGCGGCGGTGTGGATGGCGCAATCCATAAAGTAGCTGGCATTGGGCTTGCAAATGAGTGTCGAGAGCTTGGTGGATGCAAGACCGGAGAGGCAAAGATTACGAGTGGCTGGTTGCTGCCAGCAAAATATGTTATCCATACGGTCGGCCCCAGATATGAAAGCGGTAATCCTATGTGTGAAAGATACCTCCATGCATGCTACTGGAACTCTTTGGAGCTTGCAAAGGAACGCGACTTGCACACAATCGCATTTCCAGCTATCTCAGCAGGAGCATATGGGTACCCGAAGCAGGAAGCTGCCGCTGTAGCCCTCAAAGCAGTATCGGGATGGCTTTCCACAAACCCGGATTACGGAATGGCAGTGATTATGGTCTGCAGGGATCATGAAATGAGGCAATACTATCAGAATGTTATCGACGCCTGTGCGCCGAGAAAGGAGTAAAACATGAGAACAATTCGTGTAACCGGTAAGGGCAACCTCAAAGTAAAGCCAGATACGACGAGGATCACCATATCGCTGGAAGGAACCTTCCCGGAATATGGAGAAGCACTTCGCAGGTCTTCTGAGGACACAGAAAAGATGAAGGATTTGCTTACCGACTTTGGGTTCGGAAGGACTGACTTGAAGACGCTGAACTTTAATGTGGAAACCGAGTATGAAAGTTACAAGGAACAAGGAGCATATAAGCAGCGGTTCGTCGGCTACAAATACCATCATCTCATGAAGGTCGAGTTTGAGTCTGACAATGATCGCCTGGGCAAAGTGTTGTATGCTCTTGCTAATTGCCCCGTAAATCCTGAGTTTCGGCTCAGCTATACAGTCAAAGACCCGGAAGCAGCCAAGAATGTTCTCCTTGGAAAGGCAATCGATGATGCCAAAGAAAAATCATCTGTCCTAACACAAGCCGCTGGTGTAACGCTGAAAGCTATCCAGAGTATTGACTACTCCTGGGGGCAGATCAATTCTGAAGTTGCCCCTATGAACGGTATGTTGATGGCAGAAGAGTGTATGGCTGCACCGATGGCCGACGCCGGGAGCTATGACATGGATATTGAACCCGATGATATTGAAGTCTCGGACACTGTGACCGTAGTCTGGGAGATCGAATAGGGAGGTATAAGATATGCCTCGCAGAGAAGGAACCAAAAAGCAAATCATAGGTAGACTTGTTGATGACCTCAGTCAAGAAATCCTCGCAATGGATATAGGTTCGAAAGCGTCCATTGCCCGGTTTGTACAACTTCATTACGAGCTGTTGGGATATGAGAGCAGACATCTTGGAATCAATCATGGGTATGGATGGACAAAGGATAGCGGCAAAACCTATGTCATTGCCAGCAGCGACCTTTTTGAAGTCCTTGATTGCATCATGAAGAAGCTGGAAGGGAAACGAGTGCTCGACTTTAGCGAGTATGAGGACATGATCGTTGGACTCCCATTTAATCTCAACTTCACCATCCGAGAGGCCGAACAAAAATAAAATAGTTGCAAGTATTACATCGAGAAATACATCTTACAGTCGGTGGATTTATAGTGGGCAAAACGATAGGTATACTTACTAATAGTCAGATTACTGTCTGTTAGGAGGATGCTTGTGGACGCCCAAAAAGTGGGCAGACGGATACAGGAAATGCGAAAGTCACGCGGGCTCACGCAGTCGGAGCTTTCTCAGTTGCTTGATCTGTCTACCAAATATATAAGTAACATTGAATGCGGCTTCAAAACGCCGAAGCTCAACACCTTTGTCGCCATTGCAAATGCGCTGCAATGCGATGCGAACTTGCTTCTTGCTGATGTGCTTGATGTAACAACAGGGCAGGAAAGCGGCCTCGTATCAAAAAAGCTGCTTGCTCTGCCGCCAGAGGAGCAGCGCCGGATTCTTCGAGTAGTCGAGATTATGATAGACGAAACCGGCTCAAAGTGACAACAAACCAATCCCTACGCCAGCTATTTGAGCGTAGGGATATTTTTTTGCTCGTAATGACGGGGTTCGGCATAATTCGACACACGATGTAGATATAATGGTATTACTAAAAGAAAGATATATTTCTATTAGGAATAATTTGGTGGAGGTAGTCCGATGTACACGGAACAAGAATTGAAAAAAGCTGCTGATATCATTAAGAAGGTCGCCGAAGACAATAATGTCTCAGAGGATCAGGTACGTGCAGATATGCAGGAGGCAATGGATTGTGGCCGGAATTGTCCAGACCCTATTGCGCAGAAGCTTTGGGAAGGGTTTCACTATGCAGGATCTGAACCGACATTGGAGGAGTTTATTCTTTGGGTTGCGTCTTTATCCCAGCAAGCATAGGAGATTAGTCAATATTGTGAGGTGACAGAACGTATATACACCACAGATAGAGGAGGTGCAACCGATTGGCCGCACCTCCTTTATGACTTTCTGTTACCCTCTTGTAATTTCTGAAATCCTGAGTATAATAACAATAGTGGGATTTGAAATCCCATTATAGAAACGAGGTGCTGATATGAGAGTAAAAAACCAAGAAATCTCTGATGCGATCCTGAAGTTTGTGAACAAGTATTTCCATGAAAATCGCAAAGCTCCTACAATAAGCGAGATTGCTGATGGTGTCGGCGTGGCCAGATCAACAACTCATCGATATATGCAGGACTTGAGTGACAATGGTCTGCTTGATTACAGCAGAGGCATCCTGTCAGCTCCGGAGAGTGCCAAGATGAAAACAGCCTATATAGCCGCCCCATTAGTAGGCTCCATTCAATGCGGCTGCCCGGAGGAAGAGCAGGAATATGTTGAAGAGTACGTCAGTCTACCTGTTTCCATGTTTGGCAAAGGAGATTTCTATATCCTTCGTGCCAAAGGTGATTCTATGGTCGATGCTGGTATCGAAGAAGATGATCTGCTTGTGATTGAGCGTAATTGCCCTGCTTCGGAAGGGGATATAGTCGTTGCGCTTGATCCGGATAATCAGAACACGCTGAAACGCTATGCTGGCTATGACGAGGATGATGAATGCTATCTTCTCGCCTATGAGAATGAAGCAAAGTATCCGGGAGAAGTCATTAAGGTGAGGAGCTTTAAGGTACAAGGTGTGGCTCGTCACGTCATTAAGGCTCTCTAAAACAAATAATCTAACTCGATAGGAGATGTTTTGTTTGAACGCGGTTGATGTGAAGTGCCCAATTTGCGGCACAATCAATAAGTCTCTCGACTTAGAAGAAACAGACGGATGGATGGAATGCGAAAGCTGCGGCGAAGTGACCCAGCAGATGAAGTACGTGAAAACGAGAAAAGTCCCGTGCTATCAGATGGGTAAGGTTCAAGTGCTCGTACCGCTTCCGCAGAAATAAGAAATAAAGGAGTACGGCGATGCTGGTGGACTGGAGGATATATACCTGGTATTGCCCGAACTGTAAGGAAGAAGTTGCGGGGCTTAAAAACAAGAAGAACCAGATAAAAGTAAAATGCAGCCGGTGCGGAGCTGAAATGATCCGCACAGTTGTTGGACGGAGGCATGATGTGATCGACATCTATGCTCCAAATGGTGAAGAGCGCAAAGATTTGGAGTTAAGGATTATCTGATATGAAAAGATAATCAAGTTCTTCAGAAAAACGGAAGGACGTGATATGAAATTGTATGGATAGGACCTACATTTGTATCGACCTGAAATCATATTACGCCTCTGTAGAGTGCGTACACCGGGGACTCGATCCGCTAAAGGCAAATCTGCTGGTTGCGGACGAGTCCCGATCTGACCAGACAATCTGCTTAGCGGTTTCCCCGTCGCTTAAGGCAAAAGGTGTTCCAGGGAGGCCAAGGCTTTTTGAAGCGAAGCAGAAAATCAGAGAGTACGAGGCCAAAACACATACAAAGGTCGATTACATTATTGCGGTTCCGCGAATGGCGGAGTACGAAAGGATATCCGCACAGATCTACGGAATCTATCTTCGGTATGTAGCTCCGGAGGATATTCATGTGTATTCCATTGATGAGTGTTTCATCGACTGCACTTGCTATCTCCACGCATACAGGAAGGAAGCAGATAAACTAAATACTAACCCCGCCCATGTCATGGCTATGACGATGATCCGGGATGTGTTACGAACCACAGGAATCACAGCCACGGTTGGGATCGGTACAAACCTGTACCTTGCTAAAGTCGCTATGGACATCGTGGCCAAGAAGCAACCGGCAGACCGGGATGGTGTCAGGATTGCCGAGCTCAATGAAGACTCTTACAAGTTCTTGCTCTGGGATCATAAACCACTAACGGACTTCTGGCAGATAGGAAACGGTAAGGCGAGACGCCTTGAAAAAGCCTACATGTTCACGATGGGCGATATAGCTGCCCGAACACAGTGGGATGAAGAATTCTTTTATAAGACCTTTGGGATTGACGGTGAGATTTTAGTGGACCATGCCTGGGGAATTGAACCGGTCACGATGGCGGATATTAAGTCATATAAGAGTGATGGGCACAGCCTTAGCAATGGACAAGTCCTTTCGAGGCCGTATAAGTATCAGGAAGCGCGTCTGGTGTTTCGGGAGATGATCGAAGTCCTCTGCACGGATATGTTCTCAAAGAATCTTGTAACGCAGGGCTGCTCTTGGTGGGTATCCTACGACTATAAAAGTTTGGATGTATGTCCTTCTTACGACGGTCCTCTTAGCATGGACTTCTACGGGAGAATCCACCCTAAACACAGTAATGGAACCGTCAAGCTCCCGACCGTCACCAATAATATTCAGATCATTACGGCGCCGTTGCTGAAATCTTTTGACGATAAGACCGATCATCGGCTTCTATATAGGAGATTAGGCGTCTGTGCAAATGATGTGAAAGAAGACAGCGGAGTGTTTCAGCTTAATATGTTTATTGATTACGAAGCACTGGAAAGAGACAGAAAGCTTCAAGGAGCGATGCTTGAAGTGCGCCGAAAGTTCGGAGCAAACGCCCTTTTCAAGGGGATGAACCTTATGGAAGGCGCAACAACATTGGAGAGAAATCAGCAGATAGGTGGACACAAAGCTTGAGCTGCCTCCTGCTGATGCAGGGAGGTGAACTCAAGTGAGTAGCATTGGCGTTATGGCAATGCCAGCGGATTTTCGCTACAGAGAGGTATTCCTGAAAGGAAAACCGCAACATGACCGATTTGATTTGTTTCGAGTCCGTCATCCGAGCATGGACGTAGGCCGGAGAGCCAAGATATTCTCGCCGTTCGATGCCCTGAAAGGATTTAATGAGGCTATTGCCTCCAAAGATATTCTATATCGTGATCGCATAGAGCTGAACGAGGATGACCAGAACGAGCTTGATCGCAGACTCCAAATCCTAAAAGGCCTTACATACAATGGAAGAATGGCCAGAGCAAACCGGGTTAAGGTCACGGTAGTCTATTATGTGCCTTGCTCTGATGAGAATAATGAAGCTTTTGGTCTACGAGGACGCTATCGGAAGCTGACGGGCATTTGCTGGAATGTGGATGAACTCTATGGGAGTATTCTTGTAGATAATACAAAAATCTCCTTTGAAGATATCCTCCGCATTGGCAATGCTGATGGGATATTTCAAAAAGACTGGACAACTGATTATCCGGAAGATTGAGGAGGATAACCGATGCAATAGAAATGAATAGACAGCGTTGTTGCTGCTTCACGGGCCATCGTGAGGACAAGCTTCAAAGACCGCAAAAAGAAGTTCTTGAAGACCTCAAACGAGAGATTATCCAGGCTGTTGAAGACGGATTCACAACCTTCATTACCGGGATGGCATATGGTGTCGATATTTGGGCTGGTGAGCTTATCCTTGAACTGCGTAAAAAGCATCGGGACATTCATCTCATAGCTGCAGTTCCGTTTGAAGGCTTCGACTCCCACTGGAATGAAAGCTGGAGAAAACGATATAGGAGATTGCTTAAAAAAGCGGATGAAATCAATTATATATGCGATGGATATGCAAGCTTTGCCTATCAGCGAAGAAATGAGTGGATGGTGGACCGTTCCTCCAGAGTGATCGCCGTTTATAACGGTGAGCCAAGCGGCACTCGAAATACGATCAACTATGCCAAGAAAGTGGATGTGCCTGTTGTGCTCATCCAAGGCTAAGGTGGAGAGCGATATGTGTACACGCTTTTATGTAGAACCAGATACGGAGGAAATCCGAGAAATCATTGCAGAGGTGCAGAGATCTCCTCTTTCCGGCAAGTATATCAAGGCCGGCAGTGCAATCTTTACCTCCGGTGAAATGAGACCGACAAACATTGTGCCAGTGATTGCCCCCAACCGAAATGGCCAGAGGGCTGCATTCCGTATGAAATGGGGATTTCAGATCCCAGGGAGATCTATGATCGTCAATGCCAGAACGGAAACCGCCGCAGAGAAACTCACTTTCCGGGAAGCTTGGGAAAAGCGCCGCTGTATTATACCGGCGTCATGGTATTTTGAATGGGAGCATTTAATCAGTAATTCCGGACAGAAAAAGACCGGAGACAAATATATGATCCAGCCTAATGGATCGCCTATGACCTGGCTGGCAGGATTATACCGTATAGAAGATTCGCTTCCGGTCTTTACGGTGCTGACGAGAGAGCCTACTGATGAGTTGCGACGTATTCACGACCGAATGCCATTGATTTTTCCGAAAGAAAGAATAGACGAGTGGATAGACCCGCGTTCTAACCCGGAGGAGCTCCTTCGTTTTGCAATGACCGACATGGTTATGGAAAAAGCGATATAGAATTAGACACTTTTGTGGTGAGGTGAGATCAGGATGGTATATACGCACTTAAATCGTATCCAGTTTGGAAACGGAGACGTGAGTATATTGGTTTCTATGGCTGGAACGATAGAAGAACCACAGGCAATGCTCGTGTTCCAGAATCGTGAGCCGACTGAAATCGGCGGGATTAATAGCGACGCGGATTTGAGTAAAACCGTCAAAGGCGATTATCATCCGCATGATGATATTGCAATGCTCTTTTCAAAGCCAGAGAGTATAGATAGCGTTGTCTCTGCACTCTTGGCAGTTAAACGGGCAACTTTTGGCAAGGACAACGTGACTCGGTTCTACTTGGATGATGAGCCGATATCAGAAAAGACATAGGAGGTGTAGAGATGAATACAGTTGCGAATTTTGTGAAAGAGCGCAATGAGGCGCTTTTCAGCTTAGATAGGAAGAAGATTGAGGCGTATTGTGCGAAGTATGGCGATAGTGACAGTGCAAACGTACCTGATGTGGTATTTTGGGCTGGTGTCTATAAAGCAATTTGCGAGATTAAGAACGCACCGGAAGAAAAAGTGCAGATCGCTCGTACCTGGCTCAAAGCACATGGGTTTTCTGCTTCTATCTCATAACGGTGTAAGAACCTAAAACTGAATCAACGACATCACGACGGAACGGTCGGGCTGAAACAGGGCCGCATTAAATCCGCTTCCAGGTCACTTGATCGTGGGCAGCAGCCCGAACATGAACCGGTAGTTATTCCAGACATACGTGAGAGGCCACCGGCAAGGTAAGACACTATAGTTCTATCTATAGGTCTGCCTTGTCGGTGGCCTTTTTTTGTTTTTTACCGACATCATAAATACATATTCGCAGCCTGAAGTACAAGGGCCAAGGATACAAATACGCTGATTTCAAATCTATTTGAAAAAGCAGTATGGGTACCCTTAGATTTCTGCGCCCTTTTTCAGGTAGGCAGCATCGGGAGTCCTTTTCGCCAGCGTAGTTGTGTCCTTTGGATCGCAGCAGGCGGAAAGGACTTTTTATGTGCGACCAGTGGCTCTGCTATATCGCTGAATACCCGTGATCTCCGAATTTTTGACTTTCACCCAAATTCAAAAATTCAAAGGAGATCACAGTAATGAAAAGAACATTTTTGGTAAAGAAGGACCCCACGATTGAAGCACAGGACAATTGGCTGATCATGGATTATCGCCAGTATGCGGCATGGAGAGAAACGGATGAAGGCAAGAATCGGGAAATCGTCTTTGGAAAGTTTGAGGCTTGTAGTGAAGACGACTCTATCATTTTCATGGAGTGCAATGAAAAAGTCAGCAAAGAGTTGAAAAAGGATTGCCATCGCAAGCAGTACATCCGAAGCCGAGACGCCGAAACACCCTTCCAAGTCATGTCTTACAGCACCATGACCTTTCAAGAGTCTGAAATCTATGGAGAAGATGTTCTCGAAGATACAGAGTGCAATGTAGAGGAGTCGGTCATGCAGCGTATGGATATTGAGCGGGTCAGAACTGCACTGAAAATGTTGGCTCCGGAAGAGCGGGCCATCATTCAGGATTTTTTCTTCACAGAATCCCCAATACCGGTTAAGGAGCTTGTGGAAAAATACGCAATGCCCAAGACGAGCATCTATAGAAAAAGGGATGATGCACTGAAGAAGCTGAAGAAAATTTTAGGAAATGCGTAGGTCAAATTGGGATGACACGAGTGGTTTGACATAGAAAATGCACCTGCCGAAGCAGGTGCAGGAATGAAATCACATCATGGGGTTTTCCAATAGGTCTTCCACATTGCAGCCGAGAACACGGGACAACTTGTAGAGGATGTTTGCCTGCGCCTTGTCAATGCCATTGACCCGCTGTTCGTACATCTGAATGTTGCGCAGATTCACGCCGGATTGCTCTGCAAGCTCTGCCTGAGATAAGCCCCGGTTTTCACGGATGCGCTTCAGGTTGGAATCGCCTTCCGCTGCTTTATAGAGTTCCTCCATGGTATCGATGAAACTTGTAATGTCCATCTCGTGGTAAACGGAATACATCCCAATGATCTTGGAAAGTGGAATGCGCTCAAAGATATCCTTGAAACGACGGCCAGTAAACCATTGGTACTCTGCAACTGCCCAACCGGCCCAATATTCAGGGGAGCAGTCCTCTGCGTTGGTTGGTGCTGGCAGCTCCTTTGGACCGTATGCCTTTGTGATGACCGCACGGGCCAGCTCAACACCGGACATCCCTGCGACATAGGCGGGGTTGCCTCGTTCAAATTGTTCGGCGTAGCCGGTATTGATGAAGAGTGCTGTGATCCAATCCGGTTTTAATTTGCAGTCGTTGATTGCATAGTCGAAGAAAGAGGAAAGACGATCCTTGGCGTTATTCAAATAAGATTCGCTGTATGCGTGGGTCATCGTTGCTCATCTCCTCCCTCAAGATATCCAGCACGAAGATGTCGTCCCGGTAAGACTTGCTTTTCTTGATCTCTTTACGGTAAGTATCCCTAGCTTTGGTATCTCTATCCAAGAACTTGGGGTAATAGACGCTCTTGCTGACCGGATAAGCATTCACGAAGTGCAGCCGATCAAAGCCTTTTTGAGAAATGACAACCGTCTGCTCGCCGAGCTTGCCCAGTTTTAGAGCCTTGTTCAGACTTCTGAGCGGTAAGGTGTTGGACACAAAGGACTCTGCATACTGGAAATAGGAATCGTCTGCCCGATAGCCGATCACAACATCGAAGCCGGTTAAATCAATTGAATAGTGACCAATAAGATAGTCCCTTGCATCAACGGCAACTTCGGAGTCCAGCTTGAAGGTGCGGAACTGAAGCAGAAGAGCCATCCAGTTCAGGACCGTATGCGTTCCGTCCAACAGATTCAGCACCTTCAGTCCTTCCGTGTCAAAGTCGTAGCTGTTGACAAAACCGTCTGTGTTCTTTTTGCAGGCCCACTCACGAGCCATTTCATCGACGCGGGTACAGTAGAAACCCATGCCATAGTCGTTGTGCGGATTACCAATATGAATATCCGGAACCTCGATGATGTGGTCGGTTCCATGAAGCAGTTGAATGACGCTCATAATATGAAGCCTCCGTTATCATTGTAATGATACAACCACATTATATCATCCTGATGATAGTTTTGTCAATAGCGCATGAGAATTCATTCCAAAGAATATGCCGCCTTCCTCCAAATTCTTCTGCTTCCGAAAAATATCTTGGAAACGAGCAAAAAACTGTGGGAATCTCGCAAAAAAATTCGGCAAAGAGAAAGTGAGAGGGCAATCTCATAAAACCCGGTAGGAGTGATTCACATGAACAAGAAAATAAACATCAACCCCAGCTCGACAAAGTGGCTCGAAAAAGATGATCGGGTCGTCGCTGATTACTTTTGCGATTTGGGCTTCCGTTCCCTGAAGCAGATCCTTGATATGCGTGTTTTCGACCTGATGAATATGCAGGGGCTGAACGCTGTCCGAGTCGAGGAAGTGATCATCTGCTTATATAAGTGGCTGAATCCCAACACAGCTATCGATGAGGCTATCTATAACGGTATGATGTCACAGCCCTTCCGCTATACTCCGTGGAGAAAAAAACACAAAGACCTTGCTGCCATCAAAGTCGGCGACTTGGTGCTGACCCCCGGTATCAACATGAAAGCTATTCAGCATTTCTATGATGCGATCCGTAAGGCGTTTTTCAAATCGGAGGAATACAACTGGAGATGGTACAAGTTCCGAAACAGAAGTGAATATGTGACCTATCTCCGGAAACACGAGGAGGCGGAATAAATGACGAGAACAGAAAAAGAAAATCTCGTTCCTGTTTGGGAGCGCATTACCATTAGTCTGGAAGAAGCTGCCGCATATAGCGGTATCGGCGTGAGGAAGCTGCGGGATATGACCGATAAGCCCGAATGCAACTATGTTATCTGGGTCGGAAACCGAAGAATGATCAAGCGGAAAAAGTTCGATGAATACCTTGAGTCGGCCTATTCTGTATGAGTCAAGTATGCGATTTGCTTGATATGGGCTGATTCGCAACATTGGAAAACGAGATGTCTCTATGTATCCTTAATGGTGCCAAGAGAAAAGCGAAAGCAAAGGAGTGAAGACTATGCAGTTTCAAAAGAAGGAAAAGCGGCAGACAACCGTTCGCTTTGATAGCCACCATGTCAGGCTACGCACCGGAGAGGTACAGAGAAAAACCGGCAGCTATATGTACCGCTGGACAGATAAGCTCGGAAAGCGTAATACCATATACGCTGCAACATTGGAAGATCTCCGGGAGCAGGAGGAACAGATTCTTGTTGATCAGCATGACGGCATCAAAGCCAATATCAAAAATGTCACGGTGAATGATGTATATGAGCTTTGGTGCCAACTGAAAAGAGGCATCAAGGACAGCACCATGAAAAACTACATTTATATGTATGAGCTGTTTGTGAAGCCAACTTTCGGAAAGAAGAAGCTGGTACAGGTGAAAAAATCGGATGTGCGCCGATTCTATAACCAGCTCATCGACGATAAGGTCCTGAAGCCGTCTACAGTAGATGTCATCCATAATATTGTCCACCAAGTATTTCAGATAGCCGTCGATGACGATATGATTCGCAGCAACCCTGCGGCCAATATGCTTCGGGAAATCAAAATGGCACACGGTTCGGAAATCGAGAAAAGAAAGGCTTTGACCCTTGAGCAGGAAGAACTGTTTCTTGGCTATCTGGCCAGAACATCAAAATACCAGCACTGGTATCCTGTCTTTTATATTATGGCGAATACCGGAATGCGTGTTGGGGAAATCACTGGTCTGCGCTGGTGCGATGTGGATATGGAAAACGGCATCATCAGCGTGAACCATACGCTGGTGTACTACAACCACAGAGATGAGAAGGGCTGCTACTTCTCCATCAATACACCTAAGACAAAAGCCGGTATTCGGGAAATTCCCATGACCGAAGGCGTGAAGCAGGCATTCCTCATGGAAAAGGAGTTCCAAGAGGAGTGCGGAATGAAAAGTGTCAGCCACATTGAGGGGTATTCAGACTTCGTGTTTGTTAATCGGAACGGCGAGGTACAGCATCAAGGCACATTGAATAAGGCTCTGCAACGGATCATGCGCGATTGTAACAGCGAAGTCCTTGAGAAAAAGGGCGTAGACTCCGATCCGGTTCTTCTGCCTAAGTTCTCGTGCCATGTGCTACGGCATACATTTGCTACAAGAATGTGTGAGAGCGGTTTGAATGTCAAGGTCGTGCAGTCTGTGCTTGGTCACGCCGATGTAACGACCACGCTCGATATTTATGTGACGGTCACGAACGACCTGAAGAAACGAGAAATCACAGCCTTTGAAACATATTTGAAAACCGGAGCCAAGCAAATGGCAAATGTATAATATGGTTCTCTCCCCCCTTGCGGTCGCAAAATCTGCGATTGCAGGGGGATTTCTCTTTTTGCACATTTCTCTTATTTTGAGGTTTTTCTTATACTGTTAGCAGTACACAGGAAGGGCGGCAACAGTATGGAAAACAGTTTGGCAAATAAGAAACCTTGGCTTGTAGCTGAATGGTCAGAAAGAAACGGCAGCATCTCACCGGATGATGTACCCTATGGTTCTAAAAAACTATATTGGTGGCATGGCAGTTGTGGCCATGAGTGGCAGGCCAGCGCAAAGGCAAGATCAAGCGGCGAGAATTGCCCGATTTGCAGTAACGCCAGAATCGTTGCGGGTATCAATGACCTTGCGAGTTTGAAACCGGAACTACTGAAAGAATGGTCGCCGAGTAATACTATCCAACCAACAGAGATCGGTGTTGGCTCTCATAAGAAAGTGCTTTGGATAGGAGCTTGCGGACATGAGTGGAGCGCAGAAATCCGAAATCGAGTCAGGGGAGCTGGTTGCCCCTACTGTTCGCACAACGCAGTCCTTCAAGGATTTAACGACCTTGCAACTGTACTGCCGCAGGTTGCAAAGGAGTGGTCGCCTCGAAACGCACCGCTCAAGCCAACACAGGTAACGCCTTATGCAAATCGGAAAGTTTGGTGGAAATGCGAACAGGGCCATGAGTGGTTTACGCTCATATCTACACGGGCTTATGGAAGCAAATGCCCTTATTGCAGCGGAATAAAATTGCTGAAGGGATTCAATGATTTAGCTTCGCTCCATCCGCAGCTCGCATTGGAATGGTCACAAAAAAACGGCACATTATTGCCGGAAGATTTCAACGAGCGCTCCACCAAAAATGTCTGGTGGAAGTGCAGTACCTGCGGACATGAGTATAGGGCGGTAATCAAATCCAAAGTTCATGGGCTAAAATGCCCGGTATGCACGAAAAACGCTTTGTTGCCCGGTTATAACGATTTGGCAACTACAGACCCGGAGCTGGCACAGGAATGGAATGCTGCCAAAAACACAAGAAAGCCCACAGAGATATCAAGACTGTCACAATACCCAGTTTGGTGGAAAGGCATTTGCGGGCATGAATGGAAGGATAAAGTGTTTCACCGCGCAGTTGGAGGAGCCGGCTGCATCTACTGCGAGAAAGTATTTCTTAAGGAGCTGCCATATCTGCTTGTAACGATGTATGCAAAGCAATATGGGCTTGCGACACGCACAGACGACGAAAAAATGATTGGGGCACGGATCGATGCAGTTATCCCGGAACTGCGGCTTGCGTTTGCCTTTTCTCAAAAAGGCACTGATAGAGAAGCCAAAGTCGCGGAGGTTCTTCACTTCCTGTGCAAAGCGAAAAGGATACAGTTATTTGTGATACGGCAGAAAGACCCGATTGCGCTTGCCACAGAAATCAAGCAAGCCTTCGCTAAGGCAAACCTATTTATAAATTCGGATAGTCAAAGGGATGTTGCCCATCTTCGGAAGCGATACTTTGCTCAAAAGAACAATGGAAACTAAAAAGAGGAACTGCGACTTGCAGTTCCTCTTAGTTCTTTTGATTCGTTTTTACTGCATGGGCAAGCAACATATTGAGTGCGTCTTGCTTTGCTCGCTCATCAGCTTTTCGTGATGCGATCAACAAGCTGAGTTCATATTCAGACAGTGTAGAGTCCTCGATGTCCTGCCTTCCCAGCAGGTAGTCAACCGTTACGCCAAAAATATCTGCCAGTTGGATCAGAATGTCAATGGAAGGCTGCCTGGAGCCGGTTTCATAACGGGAGTAAACCACGGAGGATACGCCCAATGCGGAGGCCACTTCTGCCTGTGTAAGACCCTTGCGAGTGCGAATATCCTTGATGTTCACAGGCACTACCTCCTTCCAATATACTATATTAAATTATACTACCGGAACGGAATGCAATGTACTACCGTATCGGTAAATGGCTCGTTGACCAGATACCGTTTTGGTAGTATCATATTCCGCAGGGGTAAATGCTTCGCGTCACTTCGCACCATCTCGGAATGCGGAGGAATACATGAACCTAAAAGAAATACGAGTCAGTCGCAAACTCAAAGTACAAGAGGTATCAGACTATCTGTGCTGCTTGCCATCTGTTTACAGCCGTTATGAGAATGGCAAACGAGAGCCATCCATCGATATTCTTCTGAAGCTGTCCAAGCTGTACGGCGTTTCAGTTGATTGTCTAATTGGAAATGATGAGGTCGTTGACACGAGCATAACCGAAAAAGAAGCTGCAATGATAAGCGCTATGCGTCAGGCGGACGAACGAGCCAGACAGGATGCAATTGCCTTGTTAGAGCTGCATACAGGGAATAAGAAAATCTAAACAGAGAGGTGCAAAGTGACAGGAGCTTTGCCCTCTGTATCTTGAAAGGGCACCGTGCAAGCGGTGCTCTTTCTTTTAAGGTCGCAAGGCAGCACGCACTTTTGTGAGCATCCCTTTTGCGAGGTTAAAAGCAGGAAAAGTGCGAGCTTGGACACCGTTTTTGCCAAAATGGCTCAGTGAAAAGCGGTTATTGCCGAAACGGCGATGGAAGCAGATGTGTCACCACCTTATAATAATAGTAGTGACTTATGATCCCTATCTGCTTTGAGAAATGTGCGAGGTTAGAATGGAAGGTTCCGTTTACCAATACTACGCAAATGTCCGAACTGAGCCGGTTGAATGGCTATGGTATCCCTATATACCGCTCGGGAAGCTGACGGTGCTCCAAGGCGATCCCGGTGAGGGTAAATCTACATTTGCGTTGAATGTCGTAGCAAGAATTACGACAGGACAGCCTATGCCGGATGGTGTTCCTACTAAAGGAAAGCGTGTTGCGATCTATCAGTGTGCTGAAGACGGTATTGCAGATACAATAAAGCCCCGTCTCCAGCAAGCTGGAGCGGATTGTGAACGAGTAGCTTATATCATAGACAACGACATTGCATTGACACTGGAGGACGGTCGAATCGAAACAGCGATCAAGGACACACACGCCAGTGTATTTATTATCGACCCCATTCAGGCATTTATCCCGCCTGATGCAGATATGCAGAGTGCCACCAAGATGCGCTCTGTCCTGCGGAAGCTGGCAAATATTGCAGACCGCAACAAATGCGCTGTAATTCTCATCGGTCACATGAACAAAGGCGGCAGTAGCAAATCATTGTATCGAGGGCTTGGCTCTATCGACATTGCTGCTATTGCACGAAGTGTGCTCATGATCTCAAGAGATGAAAGCCGCCCTGACATTCGATACATGTATCCGATAAAATCGAGCCTTGCTCCGGAAGGACCTGCAATTGCTTTCTCGTTCAAAGAGCATGGCGGAATCGTATGGCACGGCAAATATGATCTGAATACCGCAGAACTCATGGACAGCATCACAGTAAAAACAACCAAGCGGGAACGAGCTCGTGCAAAACTGGTTCAGCTTTTGGAGCATGAGGATCGTCCGGCAAAAGAAGTATATGCCGGCCTTGCTGATATAGGCGTTGGAAGCCGTACTGTTGAGAAAGCAAAAAAAGAACTCCAAGTCACAACTTACCGTTCTGGCGGAAGTTGGTACTGGAGTTTGCCAAAACCCAAATAACCAATGATGTTTACCGGGAGATGAGATGATGGAGAACTTAGTTTGGAAAGCCTACTATCACAGTATGAGTGGGCATGAGATTCGGCCATTTAACATATTTGAACATGGGAGATTCAGAGAAGAAGTACGGAAGCTCTTGCTGAAATGCACAGAGAAAGAAGCATTCGCTGAGGAGCTGCGCCGTTCTCTTTTCTACTATTACTGCAGTAAATGTGAATGGGAAGTTGTCATCGGACCTTGGTGCGGAGATCGGGGCACGAAGGAAATCAAAGTCGATGTCTATATGCAGGTCATGAACAACTGGGATATCTTCGTGGATTATGTTTGGAACGAAGGAAAGAAGCAAAGACGATGAGTGTGAGCACAGATACAGAGCGGATTTTCCGAATCGGTGGCTATGTAAAGCGGGCAAAACTGAATCTGCGCAATGAGCGTGAGATAAGAGCCTTTCATCGAAATGCGATTGAAAGACGGTTTGGTGATTTTGAGGATGGCACACTCGTGGATGTTTATATCGATATCACCGGTTATAAAGAAACGGCCAAGCGTCCTGAGATGCTGCGGCTTATGCGGGATTGTGCAGATGGAAAAGTGAATCTGATTTTTGCAGAAACCAAAGGATATTTGAGTGCAAACACACGAGAGTTCTGCTACTGGCTCCATTTCATCTTTAATCTGAAAGAACGGGTAGACATCATAACCGACGATGACAAGTTCAACATCAACACGATTCTCAACGCAGACAAGCAGCGTGAGGCACTGATAAAAATGGCTGAAGACTACATTTATTTGAATCCGCCTGACCACCAGAAGTGGTTGAATGGAGTGGTTTCTGCCATCACAAACTTACGGGAGGACGGATAAGGATATGGCAAAGGATGAAAACAAGGAATCGGAAATCCGAGGCGATGAGCAAGAAATCGTAGACCAGCGGCTTCCGGTGTGGCGTCCGCAGGATGCTGACCGAGAATATTACCGGTATGAAACGAAGAAGAGAATCCAGCATTATACGGTTCCGCCGCAGACTATTTTCCGTCCAGCAAAACCAACGCCTACCATTCGAGATGCAGAGCATAAGCGTGTTGCAGTTTATGCCCGTGTGAGTACGAAGAGCAAAGAGCAGGTCTCCTCCATCGAAAACCAAACAAAGTACTATACAGAGAAGATTGCCAAAACGCCCAACTGGGATCTGGCGGAGATATACAGTGACGAGGGCAAATCCGGCACATCGAAAAAATGGCGTCCAGAGTTCAAACGAATGCTGGAAGATGCGTCGAAGAAGAAAATGGATTTGATCGTTTGTGCCAGTGTGTCTCGTTTTGCCCGTAACATCTCTGACCTGATTGAGGAAGTGCGGAAACTAAGAACGACGAATCCGTCAAACCCGGTCGGCGTGTATTTTGAAACGGAGGACCTTTATACGCTGGACCCGAACATCAACGAAAGGCTCCAGATGCAAGGCCTTTTTGCAGAGTGGGAATCCGGCAATAAAAGTCGCCGCATGATCCTATCCTATGATCAAAGAATCTGCACTGGACAGTTTCCGCTATCCGATCTGCTCGGTTTACGGCACACAATAGAGGGCGGTTTCATCATCGAGGAAGAAGAGGCGAAGACGGTTAAGTATATCTTCCTCGCTACACTGTGCGGATACACCGCAGAAGAAATTGCAGAGGTGTTGACGGCGAAGCAACGACCAACACTTCGAGGCCGTACTGAATGGACGCCCTCAATGGTGAAAGCGATTATGGAGAATGAACGGCGTTGGGGTGATCTTGAGGTTCGGAAAAGGGTCGTCATTGACTATAAGGAAAAAGTGACGGCGAAAAACGATGGTCTGAGAGAAGGAGCCTACATCCCCCATTACCATGAGGGAATTGTATCTCCTGAAATTGCAAGAGCAGCACATATGATGCGAGCCAGCCGATACAAGTTCGGAAGTGTCCCGGATGTTTATGTGATCGATAGTGGAGCACTGAAAGGCTTCGTCAGTATCTCCCCGACATGGAGCGGCATCGACAATCGGGCTTTTCAGGATATTTCACGCCAAGTTTACAACGAGGATGAGTTTTGCGAGCTTCAGCGTCGGGCAAATATCATGAACGGCAGAACACACAGCAATGTCGTTTCCATGACGCTGAATGATTACCGGGTTGCACCCGGTGTCATGTTCATGACCCGTAGTGATCCGCAGCTTACATTTTCAAAAAGAAGTATGAAATTGAATGCAGTCTGTTGGGAAAAACTTGGGCAGCAGAAATATGTAGAGTTCTTGTACCACCCGGTACTGGAAGTAATTGCAGTACGAAGCTGCAATGCCACAAACCCCAATGCGGTGCTATGGGACGAAACGAAAAAGTCGGGTCTTCAACTATGTACTTCCGCATTCTCAAACGCTGTCTATGATAAGCTCGACTGGATGAGAAAGTATAAATTCCGATTCAGAGGCGTGACCCGTGTCAGAGGGGGCGAAAGGATCATTTTCTTTTTTCTTGATGAACCGCAGATCTTGGTTGGAAAGGATAAAAAGCACCTTGATGCTATGGACACCTCAGATTCAACCGTAAAGTACATTCCCTATAAGGAAAGCGAGTGTGACGGTGCGGCTGGTTTGGTGGCAGGAATCGCTTACCCTGAGAACTGGCAGGAACAAGTTGGTGTCAGTTATGAGATCAAACAGCAACGAGGGCGTGTCCTTGATGCGGTGTCTTCAGCAGATATTCGCAACCATGGTACAAAAGTAGTGAACCCTTTTATAGGAGTAATCCCTACACACGGAGAGCTTGAAGATGAATTAGAACAAATCTATGAGGCAATGTAACCGGAGGACAATATGGATAACGATAATTTTTCCTTTCTCGCTGATGCAGAAAGCTCGATAACGGGAGATAAAACCGAAGGGTACACGCCCAAGGAGCAGGAGCTGATTCATCAATTGGTTCAAGAACGACTGGGCAAGAAAAATGCCATCGAGTTTGAATCTCTCGATGACTATGTTGTTCCGCCCAAAATGTTCTTCTCCATGATTAAGAAACCGGCTGTGAGTATTCGTGCAAACAGAATGGAATTTAGTATGTCAGCGATCCGGCTGTTTGAGGGAGTACAGCACGTCCTTCCTATGCTCAGTGAGAATAAAAAGCGAATGGTTGTGGCCATCTGTGCGGAAGAAGAAATCTCTTCGATTGAATGGGCAAGACTAAAGAAAGATAAGTGGGTCAACCGTTCTATATCCTGCCCGGAATATGTCCAAAGCATTTATAAGATGATGAACTGGAACAAGGAGTGTCGGTACAAGATCTATGGACGGCTTGCCAATTCTGAGCGAGGGCTGGTTCTGGTATTTGATCTTGCATCCGCTGTTATGTTTGATCCGCTGCCGGAGGAGTACTTTGACAAGCACACCGGCAAAATGAAGAAACGCATTGTTAAATACTATCCTGATGAGATCCGCATGAAGTTGGGCAGGAGTTATTCGGATTATGAAGCCCTTCAGCAACGAAGCAGCTTCGAATCACTATCCGGATACATGGACACCAGCGGAGGCGCTGTTCCCGCTACGGTTTCTGAAGAGCTGGCTGCTTCGATCAGTATGCAGGAGCAGGAGAAGAAACGGGAGACTTTGTTTGGCACGATTATTGGAAATGGAGGTGACGATGATGTCCGAAACAACGAATGAGGATAGAATGTACCCAATCGAAATGACGCTGCAAGGCGCTCGCTGCTGTATCAGCATCGGCAAGGGCGTTATAAAAGCCTTGGGAAAGCCGAGCCATGTCTCAATTAAAATTTCAGATAGCCATGATTCTTTGAGCGTTTTCCCTTGTGATGAGGATGATGTGATGGCTTTCCGAGTTCCGCTGAAACTGTTCACCGATCACAGATGCGTCATGAGGATCAACAGCAAGCAATTTGTTCATGGAATCATGCGGACAAACCAGATGGACACTTCAAAGACATATGTTTTATCCGGCGAGTTTCTGGAAGAGAAGAATACAGCAGTATTCTCGTTAGTTGAGGGCGTCAGTCTTCGTACACAAAAAGGGATGGCGCAGTCATGAACGATTTCGTCAGAGAGTTTTTTGAGGATCAGCCTGAATTACTCAGGCGATATGAACGCAACGAGGCACGATATATCTTGCAGCTTCCGAAGAACTACGATACAATTAGCATTGACTTTGGAATTGATAAGAATGAGATGAAGCGGCTGGTGATTGCCCTTGCCGAGCTTGATCTGACCATTGATGAATGGCTCTGCTTTAAGATGAAAGAGCTGATTCTGGCCGACAGACTATCCAAGGAAAACAGAGGCGAGGAATAAGGGATTATGCGCTACTATGTTATCTCCGATGTTCACGGATACTATACGCAGATGAAGCCTGCTTTGGAAAAGGCAGGCTTCTTTTCCGATACAACTCCTCATAAGTTAATCATGCTCGGAGATTTATTTGATCGAGGGCATGAGGCGAAACAGCTTCAGCAGTTCATATTGGAGCAGATGGAGCAGGACAAGATAATTCTCATTCGTGGAAACCATGAGGACCTATTTGTGGAGCTTGTGACCACGGATGCAGGGATGCCATATAGCTATCACAAATCAAACGGAACTTATGATACTGCACTCCAGTTAACGGGCTTTGATCCAGTGATGGCATCTATACGCCATTATGATTTTGCCGATGCAGCGAAAGACACACCGTTTTACAAAGAGATTATCCCAGCGATGCTTGATTACTTTGAGACGGAACACTATGTTTTCACGCATGGCTGGATACCAAGCATTCCGAACAGGGATAAAAGCTACAGCTATATTTCTTCTTGGAGAGAAGCAGACCGTGAGCAATGGAATCAAGCAAGATGGTTCAATGGCATGGATGCAGCACAGACCGCAGATGAGAATAAGACCATTGTTTGCGGACACTGGCATACTTCGTATGGCCATAGCAAATACGAACACAAGGGGACCGAGTTTGGAGAAGATGCGGACTTCTCTCCCTATTATGGTCCCGGAATTATTGCCATAGATGCCTGTACAGCGTTCAGTGGAAAGGTAAATTGTCTTGTGATAGAGGATTAACGGCGTGGCGTAGTACGGGATTGAACTTTGCATATCCGTTTATAACCACGCTTTAGACGGGCACAATATAAAGAGTGAATGTAAGCAGAGTATTGAAGTTTTTTCTGGATTCCTTACGGGACGACCTGAAACCCATTGAAATTCTGAGATTCTACTGTTATAATATTAACTACAATCTTTCGGAGGTGCGAAAGGTTGGAGTTGCACCACATACACCACTTGGAGCACCACTATGGTGTATGCTTTCAGCAGGGAAATGTACAGAGTTATCACACACGGGAAAATGTGACCTGTAAGCAAAGCACAGTATTAACAGGGCTTCTACACAGCTATTCCATGTGAGGAATCTTATCCCGACAATGAAGCCGTTGGAGAACTGAAAAGCCGAAAAAAGCCTGGTTTTGCAAGGCTTTGCGGGTTTGAGGAAAGCCCCGAAAATACATCTTTACATCAAACTTACATCAAATGATGCTAAAACTGATGCAGAGACGGAAAAATCGCTCATTTGGGTTAAATTCGCCTGTTCCGGCAATCTGATTTGGATAAAAGACCTTGAGAAACGACTGCTTCTCAAGGTCTTTTTTTGCCCAAATCGCTCTGCGAACGGGCAGGACGCAAACTATATCATTTATAGAGCTTGCCAAAGTGGATAGCGAAATTCCAATGGTTCTTGACCTTGTGGGATCTTTCAACACCTATGCAAGCAACGGCGGCAGCTCAGGTTCTGAGATCGGTGACGGCGGCGGTGGTGGAAATGCTGCGGGAAGCGGATCCAGTATTATGGTTGCCGTTGGCGTGACCATGCAAATCGTCTATTACCTGTACGATCAGTGCTACAACCGATATAATTCTCACGGCAGCGTTATCAACACCCTGCAGAGCGGGAAAGCCCGAGACATCCCCCTATATCGTCCGCAATGAAACGAACGGCAGCTATGCCATTGAACAGTTTCTTGCCAGGATTATTCTTAGCAACAGCTATGGCGCATGGGATAAGCTGAATGTAGCAAAGGGCGAAACTGTGGCGACAGACAGTTCCCTGTACGCGGCGGTTCTGAAATACCTGGGCGCCAGCAATCTGGCAATTCAGAACTATCTTGATGCCTACTACGGCAAGCTGAGTATTACGCAGAACGGCTCCACGCTGATCCCCAACATCATTTGGTCTTGGGTAGGGGCGGAAACCCTTGGCGGAACCAACCGGATCTACACCATTGGAGATGTGGCGGCAAACGGTTCTTCCAACACATCCTGGCTGAAAACAGCCTATACCTCTTCCGCAAACTGCAATACTGGGTTCGGAACCTGTTCCTGGATGAGAAATTCCACGGACACCATGATCTGTAAGCTCATGCTCGGGGGTAATCTAAGCCACGGACAGGATGTCTGGTTGGATTGTACTGAGCTGTACCCCCCCATCTGGGCGCATAATCTCCGTGTATTTTCCTCTTCAAACCGGGAATGAAACTGGGTATTTACGAAATAGGGTGGGATATCCGCGCCGCATTTCAATGCCTCATAGAGAAGGTAAGCAGATTCCGCGCTCCGGGAAAAAGCCAGCGCTGCCTTGGGATGTTCATCAAAGAAATTCTTTAAGTTTATTATGGTAGGGCAAAAGGCTCGGGAGCTTATTGATCAGACGCAATTTTTTCGATAAAATGCGTAAATTCTGCTTTCGGAGCCTGCTTCATGCAGGACGCGGTGGCTCTGCTGGATTGAAAGCCTCCATACATCATTTCTGTCATTTCCAGAACCTCTTCTTTGGGAATGCCGCAGCCGGCCAGTGAGCGCAGGCCGGTTCCACGGACAAAGACGCGAATCTTTTCAGCCATCTCTGCGCCGAAGTTTTCCGCCGCGGGATCAATGCCGATAATCCGGGCAATCTGTGCCATTTCCGCGGACATATACTTTGTGCAGAACTCTGCAAGATAGGGGAGTACAACACCGCACAGTTCACCGTGGGGGGTGTGATATCTGGCACCCAGGGCATGAATGATGAAATGGCCGAAATTCACCTGGGCATCAGTGTAGGCGATACCGGCCATAAGTCCAGCAGCGGACATTTCCGCGCGCACTTCAAGGCAGTTTTCGTCGCTCAGCGCTTTGGGCAGATTGTTCCAGACCAGCTCAAAGCTCTTCAGGGACAGTGCGGTGCTCATATGATTGCGCTGTGCGGATACAATGGATTCCACCGCATGGCACATGGTATCCAGCCCGGACTGGGCGGTCAGACTGTCGGGCATGGTCATGCAGTAAGTGGGGTCTACAATGGCCAGAGTGGCAATGTTGTTTTCCGTAACATTGCCGGTTTTTACATTGTTTACGGTGTCAATCAGGGAAAGGGCAGAAGAAGTCTCGCTGCCGGTGCCAGGGGTGGTGGGAATCAGCACCAGAGGTACGCCGGGGTTGGGGGTCGCAAAGTCCGGGGCCAGATACCGGTTGATGGGAAACTCGCTGTGGATCAGCTGGTTTACGCATTTGGCAATATCCATGGTAGCCCCGCCGCCGATACCGATAATGCCGTCGATCTTCGCTTCAACGGCAATGGATGCCACATGGTTTACCATGACGTCCGTAGGGTCACGGTCAAATTCATCGCAGATAACATAGTCCAGTCCTTCTGAGTCCAGTGCGTCGTACAGCGGCTGAAATGCACCCATCTTTTTCAAAACAGGATCGCTCAAAACGAAGATGTTTTTGCAGCCTGCTTTCTTCAATTCTTTCGGTGCCTCAGTTGTAAGACCAACGCCGAACAGTACCCGGGGCTTTTTTGCAATGCTGAAGCTTTTAACCATTTTGTTTTCCCTCCATTAATAACAATTTTTGACGAAATTTCACTTCTTTCTACAAAATAGCATATTTTTCATCCCCTTTGAAATGCCAAAGCTGTATACCTGATCCCAGACAGCTATTCGTTTTCGGTATTCCAGCTGTGTACAGACGGGAAAAAGCACCCCATTTGCTCGCCAATGAAGCAAATGGGGTGCTTTTGCTGTTGCCGGGGGGATCAGTCAATGATCAGGGTTTCCATTTCACTGTATTCTTCATCAAAGTGCATGTTCTGCAAATAGGAGGCAAAGCGGCTGGCCAGCGTGTTTTCCGGCTGGTAGGCAATACATAAATCTGCGCAGTTGATATTGGAGTCGGGAACAATGACGGAACGGAAAAAATCTTTTGGGCTTTGCTCGTCCACCCAGTATGAGGAACCGATAGCGAGATAGCTGTTTAAGACGGCGGTAGAGAGCCGTGCGGTTGACGAATTGCAGGCAAACGCATCCTTGAAGCTTACTCCGTGTTTTTCAAACATGTTCAGCGTGTACTTTTGCATACCGGAGCCTCTTTTCATGATGACAAACTGCTCTCCCACAATATCAGACAACTTTAAAGGATGTATATCATAAAGCCTGTGGCTTTTGGGGATGAGGATAGTAGGGGAAATTTTCAAAACGGTCTCAACAACGCCGGGATAATGTCCGGGAAAATAATCTCTCAGGTTGAACGCAATGTCAATTTGGCCTGCTATATACCGTTCGGCCAAGTCATTAGTGCTGTACGCAAAGATACGGATGTCCAGATTGGGGTGGACGGACTTGACATACATTGCGGTTCTCAGAATCAGATCATAAGAGAGATCCTCCCGGATGCCGATATTCAAGGTGCCGGCATATTCCTGCCGGAAGGATTTCATTTTTTCGATCAGACGAAACTGGGAATTCATGAGCTTGGTCTGCTCCTCATAGAAGACCTTTCCGGCCGGGGTAAGGGAGATGCCGGTACTCTTACGGGAAAACAGCTCAGTGCCCAGCTCGTCTTCCAGCGCCGTGATGCGCCGGCTCAGGGTGGGCTGAGAGATATACAATCTTTTTGCCGCTTCGGAAAAACTGCCGGAGGTACAAATGCTGAGAAAATAATTTATGCTGTCAAAATCCATAGTCCGCATACCCCTTTCTGGCTTTTTATCCATAATAACGAAAGCCCTGTGCTTTGTCAAACAAATAATGAAAAGGGCGAAGAGAAAAGCCGGTTGACAGACTTTGTTGAACAAATAATGAATAGCGGCAGGCCTTGGGCAATGCAATTTCGGTATTTTTCACGAAAAAGAAAGGGTGATATAATGAAAACAACGCATAAATCTACAAAAAATACAATTTTTTTTCGAAATGAGGTAAAACCATGAGCGAAAATCAAGTCATCACTCCCGAACAGCTGGAAGAGTATATGCAGGGCCTGTATGCCAAGAGCAAGGTAGCACAGAAAAAGTTTGAACGCGAGTTTACCACCAACCGCCGTGTGGACGAAGTGCTTCGCGCCATCGGTATGAAGACTTGCGAATATGCAGAGGAACTCTGCACTGATGCTCTCAACGAGACCAAGATGGGCAACGTAAACGATAAGATGTCCAAACTGAAGGGCATTGTCTTCGGCCAGTGGGCTATTTGCAAGGGCCAGAACACTGTGGACTATGAAGACAGCCCTCTGGAGCCCGGCATCAAGATTCTCTACAAGCCCATGGGCGTAATCGGCTGCGTTATGCCCAGCACCAACCCTGTGGCCACCATCATCGGCAACGCCATGATGGCACTGAAGGGCCGCAACTCCGTGATTATCGCGCCTCACCCCATGTCTGTGCGGCTGTCTGTGAAGATGGTTAAGCTGCTGAGAGAGGCGCTTGAATCCGTAGGTGCTCCTGCTGACCTGATTCAGTGCATCAGCGAAGAGTACGCCAGCAGAGAGGCAACCAACCTGATGATGAGCACCTGTGACGCCTGCATTTCCACCGGCGGTGCCGGCCGTGTCAAGGCTGCATACTCCTCCGGTAAGCCTGCATTCGGTGTGGGTCAGGGAAACGTTCAGGAAATCGTTGATCTGGGCATCAGCGACGCTGAGCTGGAGAGACAGGCGACCCTGTGTGTAGCACACCGCGCCAAGGACAACGGTGTTCCCTGCGCAGGTGCCCAGACCGTACATATCCATGCCCAGCAGCTGGAGCAGTGGAAGGGATACATGCAGGAGCATGGCGCTTTCCTCATTGATAAGGATGAAGATATTGCGGCCCTTCGTGCTCTGGTGTTCCCTGACGGTGGCACCAAGCTCAACAGAGCAGTTGTGGGCAAGTTCCCCTATCAGGTGTGCGAAATGTGCGGCCTGAACATTCCCGAGACCGCCAAGATCATGCTGGTCAAGAATCAGGCCTGGGGCGAGGCCGAGGTTCTCTGCCGCGAGATTCTCTTCCCTATCGTTCGCTACACCGTTTATGAAAAGTTCGAGGATGCGGTTGACCGGGCTGTTGCAAACCTTGAGGTAGAGGGCGCTGGACACACCAGTACCCTGTGGACCACCAATGATGACCATGTAGAGTATGCGGCGAAGCGTATTCCTGTGGGCCGATTCCACATCAACCAGCCCACCATGGGCGGCAGAATCCCTATCATCACCTCTATTACCATCGGCTGCGGCACCTGGGGCGGCAACTCTGTCTCCGAAAACCTGACCTTCCGCCACCTGCTGAACAAGACCAGAGTTACCCGGGAAATCTCTGGCACCCAGCCCTGGTACTGCACCGATTGGGATAATTTTGAAAAATTCAATCCTCTTGCAGAATAAAGGAGCATAGAAGTGAGATTATACGAAGGACTTCGCGTCGTTGAGTTTACTACCAATATTGCCGGCCCCACAATCGGCCGTTGGCTTGCCGAGTACGGCGCAGACGTCATTCATGTGGAGCGTCCGGTTTACGGCGATGACAGCCGTGGATACCCTCCCATGTTTGACGGTGTCAGCGCCCAATATCACACCCTAAACCACGGCAAAAAATCTCTGGTTCTTGACCTGAAAGACCCGGAAGGTCTGAAAATCGCCAAAGAGCTGTGCAAAACCGCCGACATCGTACTGGAAAGCAACCGGCCCGGCGCAATGGACAGACTGGGGCTGGGCTATGAAGCCCTGCGGGAGATTAACCCCCGGCTGATCTACGGCTCCATCTCCGCATGGGGTCACAAAGGCCCTTATGCGGACAGACCCGGCTATGACGTAATTGCGCAGGGCGCATCGGGCATGATGTACTACAACGGCGACGACAACACCGGTCCGGTAAAGGTCTTTTGTGAAATCGGCGACTACGGCGCCGCAACCTCCGGATTCGGCGCAATCAATGCCGCGCTGTACTACCGTGAAAGAACCGGTCTGGGCCAGTATGTGGACATCTCTCTGGTGAAAACCCTTGCGTCCATGGCGGTAAAGCTGGATGACCAGCGCATCTACCACCGGGAGACGAAAAAGACCGGCAGTCAGGGTTCCAACCTGCTCTGCCCCTACGGCACCTTCAGATGTCCCGATGGCAAGTACATCATCATTGCCTGCTCCAACAACAGCCTGACCTTCCGCTTCTTCCGCCTCATCGGCCGTCCTGAGCTTTGCGAGGACCCCCGCTTTGCTTCCAACATGAAGCGACTGGAAAATACCGAAATTCTGATGCCGGTGCTGTATGAGTGGCTGGAGAAAATGGGTACTGCGGCAAACGCGGAAAAAGCGCTGCTGTCTGCCGGGCTGCCCTGCTCCAGAGTATACACCTATGAAGATGTGGACCAGGACCCCCATTACAATGAGGCCGGCTGGTTTGCCGACATCCCCATGCCCGAAGGAATGGCCCTGAGAACCCGTCGTCTAGTGGGCAGCCCCTTTGAATTCTCAGCCGACAAACCGGAGTACAAACCTCTTGAAGGCTTCGGCTGCGGCAACTATGAGATTCTTGGCCAGCTTGGCTACTCCAAAGAGCAGGTCGATCAGCTTGAGACAAGATGGGCTGAGGCTGTTAAGAAAGCCTAAGATACCACTGCGTTCTTCTTTTGCACGAGGGCTCTGCCAAAAACAGGGCTCTTGTGCGGCACACCCTCCAGATTTTTCATTACGAGGTGACACGATGAGCGATAAATACAATATTCTTTTCACTCCTTTTA